>Ga0169931_10014084_pt1 | contig 10858 bp, 4 predicted proteins | sample Kivu_15m_20L_FD_129675 | JGI IMG/M metagenome (GOLD analysis project Ga0169931, IMG submission 129675) | Freshwater microbial communities from Lake Kivu, Western Province, Rwanda to study Microbial Dark Matter (Phase II) - Kivu_15m_20L... | ecosystem: Environmental > Aquatic > Freshwater > Lake ... | reverse complement strand
GGTCAGCACGCGGAAAGCGGCGTCTTCCCAGCAAGCCTTCTCAATCTTTCTGGAGCTGGGCAGCCCGACGCAGTAGGCGTACAGGAGCAGCACCACCATCATCCGCGGCTCGTAGGCCTTCTCGCCCCGCGGATCCTTCTGCCAGTAGACGGCGTGGATCTCCTCAAGATCAAGCTCGCCGGCCAGATCCAACAAAAAGAACACCAGGTGGTTCTCTGGCAACCAGTCCACTGGTGATGGCGGCAGCAGCAGCGTCTGCTCGGGGTTCCAGGGGCGGAACGATTTGGGCTTGACCATGCCCCATCCTCCCGTCCAAAACCATTGCAGTCACTTGGATCTGGGCAGATTTCAGGGCGTCTGTGGAGAGTGAATGCGCTGGTCTATGCGCAACACGCTCCTAGGGCTTCGGCACGCTGTGAAGGTGCGGAGATTAGCTTGAGGGCCAATCGTCCAGAGAGGGATCGCAGCTGATCAAGGATGGCAATTGCATGCCGGCCTTCACTCGGAAGTCCGTACTCATTGAGCACTGGAACAAGCATGGCCTCCAGCTCGGAAACAGAGCGAGATGTGATGGTCAGCCTGTGACCCACCGCATTACCAATATCTGGAGAGTGATCAATAAGGTAATCAGGACGCTTCCGCTGACCACCATGATCAAAAAACTCGATGCCCATGTTGCGGTCGAGAGTGACCACCCAATCGCTGACTTCATGAACCTGATGGAGGAGTGCCCGTTCTTTGGCGTCCAGGGCCAACCCGATCACCGGGCGCATTGCATCCTCGACTTGGCCGGTAGCAACTGCACTTATGGCGCTGGAGAGAATTGCAGGAACCGTTGAAAGTAGTTCAGTAAGCTTCTCGGAACCACTGAGAGGGAGAGCCGAGCCATGGCGCGGCGTCCTACACCAAGCAACGGTGCTCTCATCCTCTTTGTACTCCACCTGGTAATCCTGGAGAAGACCATGGACTGGAGCAGCAAAGTCTTTAAGCGTGGCTTGTTCAGCCCCAACCTCCTCTGCAGGAAAGAGGTCAAAGAGGAAGGACAAATGGGCCGGGAAGCTCTCGGGTTGAGCACGAAATTCATTTGTGCTACGGATCGCAAGCGCTAGCTTGGGATGAAGGTGATCACCGCTTGAGGTAGTAAATGCGTCTGCTTCTCGGCCGGCAAGAGTACCGGAGGGCGAGAGCAAGTCTGCTAATCCCTCCCCAACACCAGGAGCATCCGAATCAACAACAAAGATACGGATATCATAGGAAATATCTTCGAATGTAGGTTGACCCTGAAGGGTCAGGAGCATATCTGCAAGAATTCCGGCGCGGCCAGGATTAAATGCGTTAATTACCAGCGTGCTGATGTATGGGTGCTGAATCAAGTATCGCTGCACTCGTGTAGCCAGAGCCTTCCCATCCAACAAAGATCCACCTATGGCGGGTTCGGGCAATCCAAAAGACGAGCAGACATCACCAAGCAGCCCCCTGGGATCAGGTTCTTGGGCAGGTGCATAGAGCGACCAGAATGGAGCAATGTTGTCGATGGGTATCAACAACCGGGTTGCTGATGCCTGGCTGGCCATCGTTGACAAGACAGGAGGGTGCCCGATGGGTACAACTTGATTGAGCAGCGCATCGCGCGTTGGCCCCACAAACTCTGCTGCGGACTTCTTGGCTGCTTCAACCCAACTCTCTCCAGTTCGAGCCCAAGTGGCCCACCAAAGGACCATTAGGGGGTGTGTTGGAGCAAGTAACGCTGCCTCACGACGAACACCGCGATAGTCAAAGATCGTCAAGCTGACAGTATCGAGTGTTAGGAAACGTCCTAGTGCAGATATATCGACCCGCGTGTCGCCAGATGAGGCGCCAGATGCCTGAGACAGTAGCTCCTCCAGCAATTCCCGGTAGGTATCGGCATACTCGATCGCCAGTGCCTGGTTTTCGAGAAAATCAGCCGCTTGGGTAATGAGCTCTGCACCACCGCTTCGAACGACATCAAACCAGGCCGAGCGGGCTTCAAGGAATCTATTGCAGGAGGCACATGTCGGCCAGATTCCCTCATTCCCCGTAGGCTTATCAGCTTGACCCATACGCAGCGAAACTCTCCAGGAGAGTGGTCCATGAGATGCTGAAAGAATGGCCTGTTCTAGTGTTTTGAGAGTCCGTGAGATGGGGATCTGGACATTTCCTTCGTGGCCAAAGGAAATCTCTAGAGTGTCACGACCGGAGCTGTTGGCTTGCCGCCCCTCTGACCAGCGGGCCCCTTGAGGTCCAATCTTGTTGGTATCTCTGCCATCCTGAACTGAACTGAACCTCAGATAGAGACGTGCGTGCTCAAGGCTGTCATGCTTGGCAAGGGCCCGTTGAGGTGGTGGTGGGGGCTCATCAAGTTCAGTGACAACGTAGAAAAGCTCACTTTCATTCGGCCGTTGAATGGCGCCATCGCTGTCGTCGACTGACCAGGGGAGAGGATTGTCCCGTTCATCCACCAATGGGATGAGGTCTCCGTCTTCTGTTTGCGCCAGGATGCGAATAAAATGCCAGACTTCCTCCCAGTTGACCTTCGATAGATTGTTAATGTCAATCGTTGCCGAGGTTCGATTCGTGCTCCATGCTTTCTTGCTGCGAGCAAGCCCTACAGGGCCCGTTGCTCGAGAGATCACTTGAGCGACGAAGCGATCTAAGCCTTGTACTCGTGAAGGATGTGGATTGACCTGGAATCCAACATTGAATTTACGCAAGCCGCCAGGGCCAACAACGAGTATCCTCTCCTCGGGATTGAGTTGCTCTAGCCTTGAGTCAGGGGGGGATTCGCCAACCATAGGAAGACTTGCTTGAACATTGCCAATAAAGATTCGTTCATGATCGTCTTTGCTCTCCTGAAATTCCCAGCGATGGAATGCAAATTTCCAACAGGCACGATCCAATACGATTCGGCGCGTCCAGTCGTATGGATCTTCTAAGCCCGTATGGGCAAGAAAGTTGGCAAGTTGCGAGCTGCTTGCTCCCTTCTTGAGACCAAGATCAAGAACACGACCTCGCTCCGTTGCGTGAGACCAGGTTAGTCTGCGAACACAGTCGCGATTACGAGTAATCCTGCTCGGTGTTTTGGTGGGATCAAGGAGTAGTTCAAAGTCAGGGACGAGAGCCAGTTCAAAGAGAGCTGCGCCTACGGCTTCTGGATCTCCGTCATTCAGCTTTGCAGTAAGTAGAAACCGAACGATTGCCAAAGGATCAGCAAATGGCCACGGATCGTCACCCTCAAGTCGACGTAAGCCTTCGGCAACTGCACCCTTTATCGGAGACGGCAGCTCCTCTATCAGCCGGCCACGAAGCTGCTTATAGACATCTCCTACAGGAATATCTTCAAACGTCGCGACCCCAAAACTATCTTCGGCGGCAGCTCGTATCTCGTTGGGGATAAAAACAAGAAGCGGTGGGCGCTGGGTTCCGTCTGAGACCGGGTTGCGAAGTTCAACAAGCTTTGTGGCACTGACTGTCAGCTCAGGCGGTGTGATTGCATGGCCATTCCCAAGGATCACCACTTGAGCTTCCGGAACTTCTATTCGTAGACGTGCACAGAGACGCGCCATTAAGGCACTATCAAGGTCAGCGATCCGCATGCAATGGCCATGGCTCCTAGAGCGCAGAAGGCCCGCCAACCGAGACAACAACTGGGCCTCTAATTCAGCCGCTACATCATGAGGCTGGACTGTTCGAAGACCTTGGCTCATCGCTCCTCTCCAGCTCCAATGGCGTTAGGCTCAATCCGGTAGCGGGGGGTGACTGTCTGGGAGACATAGGCATCAGAGAGGTCTCGGTAGAATCCAACTTCACGCAGCCGAGCAGTAAAGGCTGACGCATTTTGACGAAGAGCAGCACGGTCATCAATGCTGGTTGCAGTAAATCCATCTCCCCGGGGAAGGCGATCGATATGGAGCCCATAGCGCTCACGTAGCCAGGTGAAAAGATCCTCGATGCGCAACTCACCAGTATAGAAAGGATCCGTAGGCTGATTCTGTTTAAGGACAGCCAACTGAAGAAGCACTTCCAGCAATCGACTGTCTAGAACAAACCGGCGCGGAGCTCCCTTTGTTCGGCCTTGGGCGAGAAGAGCCCCAGGGCGATTCTTCATCAATAACGAATCCAAGCATTCAGTAATGTACTGTCGATGAAACTTACCTCTCAGAGCGGAGAGAATCTCAATATAGGCATCGAAATCTGAAAGTCCAAGGTCGATCACTGCTTTAATCTCTGGGTCCAGATCAGGTTCACTGACGGCCGACGTATTCTGGACGATTGAATAGAGACGTGAACCAAAATACTTTTCCAGCTCTGCCTTGTGCAAGGACTCCAGGAGCTGCAGTGCATCACCTACTCCCAGCTCTTGACCCTTTGCGAGATGAAGCTTTCCGGCCTTCGCCAGAGACTCGCCAAACTCTTCGAGCTTCTTGGCAGTAAAGCAGCTCTTAACAAAGTTAGGAATGCGTCTGTAGTGGAAGTCTGCACTACGGATTGCTAAGCGAGCGGAAGCGGAACTCGGGCTAACACCTAGGTCAACAACAAGGCCGATCTGGTATGGGCAGTCACCTTGGGGACTGGAAAAGCTTCGTGGATCCATCGGACAGGAACCGACAGCACAGATCGGATCATCGCCTTTGCGTTTCACTAGGGCCGGCAAGAGTTTGAAGAGCCGCAGGTGATAAAGTGCAAGATGGAAGGAGAGAAGAACTTTAAGATAGTCGACCATGGTCGATCTCGGAATATGGTGCTCATAGAACAGCAAGCGCTTAATGTCTTCAGCCAGTAGATCTGCTGATCCGATGCAGAGGGGGGAATTACTCTCCCTACCACTGCGCGAATCAGGAGCATCTTCCGCCTGATTGGTAAGCCTGAGCAGTGCCTGGGTTTCGACATCCAAGACAGTTGCACTATCCAGTTGGCCTGTGACCTTGTCATGACCCTGGAAGAAGAAGCTCTTCAACTGTTCCAGTGCTGCCTGGCCTGCACCCTTGCGGGCATGGTAGAGAGATTCATAGAGATGCTGGGCAGCGCCATAGTCACGCGAGTGTTTCGCATTTCTAAAGCGATAGGTGAAGCCGTGAAGCGGCCTTGGTGCTGCAACGACCTCGTTGGACTTTCCTCTGTTCACCATGTCCATGAGGTGCGTCTGAAACCAACGCTCGACGATCTCTCGATGCTGGGCAAAACCGGTGAACCACTCGGGATGGTCAAGAAATTCATCAACGAATGCCTTCACGGACAACTCATGACGCCGTTTGAGTCGGCTGGCAAAACCGCTATGCGCTAGTCGTGCGAACAGGGCCGTTAGTACACGGTCCATCTCGATCTGCTTGAAATCGAGATAGGAGATCTTTTTGTTATTGAATGTTCGATCCCTGCTCGACAACGTCATGCGGATACCTCCTGCCTGGATGGGAGGTGCATCATCTCGAGACGACCATCATGATAACGCTTAATTTTATAGAAGTCCTGACCAGTCGTTGTCAGCAGGACCTCTTGATAGGGTGCGGACCCTAAGATATTCTTGAAGACAGCAAGACTTAAGTAATAGCCCTGTTCCTCTTCGATGCTTGGCCGGTAGCCGCGATTAAGACGTTCCAGCATCTCAAAGATATCAAGGTTGATCAGGAGTTCGGCTTTTTGATCTCCATCCTTGAATTGCAGCGCAAGACCTTCAGGCATGTGCTCTATAAAGCGAGCCTGGCTGGCCGAATCCTTTGAGGAAAGCTTGAATTGATCTGACTTATAGAGACGGTAGGAACGGACCGTGCCTCGTTCAACTTGTCGTACCTGCAGCGCCAGGCTGTTGCCAAGTCGAGTGGGGTCGAGTAAACCTTCACCTCGATTGATGGCATGGAGAACATCTTGAAGGGCGAGTTCTGTGCTTCGTTGACCCCGCATCATGGCCAGCATCCGCTCTGCAGAGCGGTATGGAAGCATTGAAGACCAGCTGGTGTCGCGCCTTTCGAAATAGATACGTCGACGAGCCATGGAGAGGAAATGCCGGTGTGCAACGGCTCTGCTTGTTGAAGGCTTGCCAGTGAAATCACGTGGCAAGGTCTCGTAGAGCGTGCTCAGTACTTCATGGTCATAGCTGCCGCGCCCTGAAAAACTGAACCGGCTCTGATCCATAACTGGGCTGATGAAGTCGAGACCTCGATCCAGGCGCGGGTCGGCTGCAGATCCCACATCGACTCCCTTAAGCAGCTGCAGAAGCCGATCAGCAGTACCAGTATCAGCAGCCATCCAGGAATTGAAGTAAAAACCAGCAGCGATCAACTCTCGCTTCCCTTCGCTGTAGAGAGAATGTATCTCTGTACAATCTCGTGCGGAGCTCAACATGAATGACAAGGCTGAACGCAGATCACGAATGGTGATATGCAGTCGACCGCGAAGATGACTGAGGGTGTAGAGCGTCTTGAGACGCTCAATAACTTGAGGCGCTGCTGTGCGGTCTTGAAATGTCCGGGCGTTGTGGTGGACGTAGCACTTGTCTTTGAGATCGCAGCTCTGGCAGGCCTGCCAGTACTTCGGTTTGACCAGAGCCCGTAGTTGGCGCTCCAAGATCGAATTGTCGTCGGAAATAGGACTTGCGACGACACTGCGCCAATTCAGATTGACGACAGCGATGCCATGTTTATCCTCGCCTGTATGCAGACTTTCTTCTACCACTTCTAACAAGGCTGGGAACTCGTCCCTGGCGGTCTTGAGGAAGTCAACCAACCGACCTTCATTGATCGCGATCAGGCGTGTCTCATCCGTTGGCCACGCATCTGGATTAGTGCCTGAGAATGGTCTAAAGAACTCGTCAAGGACATTGTCATTCTTGCGTTCTTCTTCATCTTGGGATCCGTCGTAGTTGGTTATGAATGTGCGGTCTGTGGTGGAGAAGCGACGACCATTGGGCAGCGGATCGCTGGTTTGGAGCTGAGCCTGGGTTCCCGCCTCCACTTCCAGCTGCTGTAAGAACGCTGTCTTCCCATCACCAGCATTCCCGGTGATCAACACCAGCTTGAATTTACCCGCTATGACCTCGGGTATTAGGTTCTCGTCCAGCAGCGTCGGGATGTAGGTGAGGCGTCCGAGTTCATTCAGTCCACGTGTCCCCGCATTGGTCTTGCGGCTCTGGCTGTAAAGGCTCTGGAGGTAGCTGACGAATGAATTGGTATTGGGCTGGACGGATCCAGCGAGGTCGGGGCCCAAAAGGGTGCCAGCAGTTTCCGTGGCTGGTTCCCGACGGGCCCGAGTGATTGGCTGCAGAGCTTCGAGCAGTTCTGAAGCCGAAGCGAATCGTTCTGAACGCTTCGGCGCAATGGCTTTTTGAACCAGAACAGTGAGTTCGGGAACCAGATCGCTGCCGCCAGGCCCATCTCGAGGATCAGGCGCAGGGGCTCCCGGCGGGGGTGCGCTGCCTTTCCATGGATAGGAGCCTGTCAAAGCCTCATAGATGGTCAGGCCAAGGGCATAGAGGTCGCGGTCGGCCAGCTCACTGGGGGATGGTGTTTCTGATAGGTCAAGGTCTGGAGGGAGGTATCGGTGGGAGCCCCCTCCATGGCCGTTGTCTTCCGTGCGGACGGAGACGTTGAAGTCAGTGATCTTTGCCCCCTTAACGGTCCAGAGGAGGTTGTGGGGCTTGATGTCGCAGTGATAAAGGCCCTCACGGTGGAGATGAACCAGCCCTTCGGCCACCTGCCGATACAGCAGCAGGACATCTTCGGCATCAAGACGATCGTCACGGATCAGATCCGCAACGTCTTCGCCCTGGACGTACTCAAAAAGGATGTAGGGAGGACCTTCCTCCCCCGGGAGCACATTGGCATCGATCACCCGCACGACATGGGGGTGTTCAGGAAGGCGGACGAGGGTCTTGTACTCCTTCTTGAGCCGCTCCAGGGTTGAATGCCGATCGCGCAGGATCAGCTTCAGAGCCCTGGTGACATCGCCAAGGGTATCCACCACCTTGTAGACCACACTGAAGCTGCCACGGCCGATCAGCTCCTGCACTTCAAGCTTGCCGGCCAGCAGGGTGCCCTTGGGCACCTGGGCCCAGTCGATTGGAGCTACCGGCACCGTTTCAGGCTGTGCAGCCGCAGGCTCATCGTTGCTTCCAGCTTCCGTACCAGAGAAAAGAGGCTGCAGTGCTGAATCAAGGGCAAGGCCTGCGGCAGTGGCTGACAGCCGTTGATCCGGGTCAAAGGTGCACAGCGTCTGCAGCCACTGATCGAGCGCCGAGGGGATCTCGGATCGCAGCGTTGATGGATTGACCTGGAAGGTCGCGCTGCGATCAAAGAGTTCGGTGATCGAGGTGAAGGGCCGCTGGCCAGTGAACAACTCGTAGAGCACCAAGCCGGCCGAGAACACATCAGAAGCGGGGCTGGCATTCGCAGGTTCCCGCCAGGCCTCTGGGGCGACGTAGGCGGGATCAACCTCCTCCACCACCTGATCAGCGATGGTGACGCTGAGATCGGCGCCAGCCCTGGCGTGCTCAAAACCCGTCAGGCGGACGTGGCCATCCACCCCGAACAGGATGGTGCTGGGGGAGAGGTTGCGGTGAACAACTTGGTGGGAATGGCAGAAGGCCAGGGCTTCGAATAGCTCCCGAGCGATCCTGAGCTTCTGATCCAGGGTGAGGGCCAGCCGGGGCTTGTCGATATGAATCCGCAAGGCCTGTCCTGAAACATCGTCGGTGACCAGGACGTACCTGTCTTCTCCCTCAGTGGCAAAGAAGTTCTTGGCACCAGCGATCAGCGGATGCCCCGGCAGACGGTTGAGCGCGCGGAAGGCGTTGGCAATTCGGTCTTTCTGCTGCTGGCGTTGCTGTGCATCTGGAAGGTAGGGATCTGCCTGATAGACACGCAGCAGTGCCGTGCCCCCCTTGATGCCGGCAAAGGTGTTGACGGCTCGATACTCGGTGAAGGAGTCGCTGCAACCGAGACGTTCAATTACTTCCCAGTCGCCGAGCACGACCGGCCCACTTCGCTTTTTGGCGGCTCCCACCAGGGCTGTGCGGATCAACCCCTGTAGGGCAGTGATGTTGAGGTCAAAGCGGGCAGGAATCCGGTGGGTGTTCTGGAAGAATGCAGCAGCCTTCCTCAAGGTGGTCACACTCTCTGCGTCTCGACCGCCTTGATCGGAGAGATGGGCATCGGGCGCCGTGAGGAGAACGACTGCATCGACGAAAACTCCATCCAGATTTCGCTGACCAGGTTGGGTTGCTGTAAGAAGGCCCTTCAGGGATCGAGCATGGCCGCGGAGTTTGAGCAGCGGGGATGTGAATGGGGTACGGCCCTCTGGGTACCACTTGGAGCCATAGACATCAATCAGCCCTCGTGTCCCTTTGACATCAACCAGATAAAGCGCATGGGGAGCCAGAACGGCGATATCCACTTCGAAGGTTCCATCTCTGCGCTGAATCTCGAAGTTATGAAAGATCAGGAATCCATTTGGCAAGTGATCCCGCAGGTGGGCTATTGCGACCCTTTCGGGATCGTTGACCGGCTCGCCAATGGGCACCACAGTGGCCATTAGGGTGACTCCTCAATGGCATTCTCTACGAGAGCGACACCTTGCCTTTCGGCATCAATGGCCTGAGAGAGAGCGGTGATCATTTGAGAAACAAGAGTTACTATTGCCTCTCTTCGTTGATCGGTCCACCACGGAATCCATAAATCGGACAGGAGCGAGCAGTCCAGACTTGGTATAGACGATCCATATGCAGTACCTATTGCTGCGTAGTAGCCAGGCTCCGTTGCAAGGATTGCCCAGATGAAGAATGCATCCTCTTTCGACTTACACCTCACGCGAACTAAATGTTCTGATGCGGCAGAACCGTAGTACGAAGGCAGCGGAAGTATTGCCCTGCCTATGATGCCGCCAAGTTGCCCACTACGCGGCAGGAGAAGATCTCTATCCGTAATCAACTGCCGCTCTAGATGGGGAGTTCGAGAGCGGGAAATCAGATATTCTCCCACTGGATCAAGCCTGAAAACTTCTGATGACGAGAGAAATGGAACACCATATTCCGCATCTTCAACCTTGCGCCGAGGGCCACGGTTAGGCTCAAAGACCTCCTCGACAACATCTCTAAGCTTTCGGCTGGGTTCGGCTGCCAAACGCTCACGTGCAGCGCAGATTCCAGAAGTATGGTGCAGAGCATCAAATCGTCTTTGTATTTCTGATGAGCTTGTGATGCCCCAAAGACTTGAAGCTGCTTGAGAGCTCCACTTCAGGGCTGACACTACCCTCTGTACAGCTTCGTTCCGGAGTTTTGCGGCTTCAGATCTTTTGCTGGCCGCATGTTCAACTAACGAGTGAACTTCTATCTCGGTTTCCCCTCCTAAGCGCGGCACCGGCAGCCCAGCAATGTGTTCCGGCTCGATTGACTGAATGATGGACCCGTATGTGCCTGAAGTGACCAGCGGGACTCCAAACTTGCTGCTAAGAAAAGCATAGAGGTACCCCGATGGGATCTTTTCCTCGTCAGGCACAACCTTCATGATATGCTGTGATGACCACATCTCGCTCATGTCTGGGCGTGCGTATACCATTCGGCCAATCGTGCCTGAACAGGAAATCAGGGTCATGCCTGGCTGAATTTTCAAGTATGAGAGCTTTGGTGACTCAGCATCTTTCTTTCGGAGAAGCGGTAGATTGCTGAGATCGGCTTGGAGCATGGATGAGCTTCCAAGAAATTGCACACCAAGTTCAGTAGAGCTTAAATAGGGACTCCTGAAAAAGCCAAATCGACTGCGGCGCAGCTTGTTTCGGCGATTATGACCCGATAAACTGGCCTCAATCAGGGCAATCGACGATTGCTACAACAACTGCACGGTGCAGATGTACC
>Ga0169931_10014083_pt1 | contig 10858 bp, 6 predicted proteins | sample Kivu_15m_20L_FD_129675 | JGI IMG/M metagenome (GOLD analysis project Ga0169931, IMG submission 129675) | Freshwater microbial communities from Lake Kivu, Western Province, Rwanda to study Microbial Dark Matter (Phase II) - Kivu_15m_20L... | ecosystem: Environmental > Aquatic > Freshwater > Lake ... | reverse complement strand
TACCATGTGCAGAATGTAGGGCCTACCGCTACATTCATCTTCAGTAGGACCTACATACTGTATACGTCTCACTCATCCCCTATGTACTGTAGATTTTTGGAAGGAAGGAAAACACAGAAATGAAAGGAACCAAACGCTGTACAGCTTTTTAGAACTTGACTCTTCCTTTTATCAAAAAAATGTCTTCTTCCTCTTCATCTACTCATGAACGTGAGCGTAAACTTTTTGATGCTGTAGCAACTTTAGTTCAATCGTCATCCGTCCCATCCTCTACGATATCCGATACGACAAGGCTCTCACTGTATGGACGGTATAAACGTGTAGTCGTAGGTCCTTTACATGACTCGACAACCAACCATGACAATCCTACTTTTACTTCTTCGAAACATCCTATCGAAAAACAAAGACCGACACGTCCTTCTCGATTCAATCTTGTAGCTTGGTACAAGTATGATGCATGGGAAAGATGTGATTCCTTAACCGATTTGCAAGCCATGCTGGAGTATGTGCAAATCGCTGCAGATCAAGAGAATGAAACAGGAAGGGAATGTAAACGATTGCTAGAGGAGTATACACATGAGATGGAATTATTGATACCAGTCATCAAGGACCAAATACATGATTGTAATAGGATGAACGATTCCATCGAACCCACAATTACGACAAATCCTCCTACACCGACTCAGACACAAACTCCAACCATTCTCGAGTCGGTTCATAAGAATACACGTGTTCACCAAAAAATATCTACTTCTACTACTTCTTCTTCTTCTTCATTTTGGAAACCTTTACTCCCTCGTGGTCAGTTGGATATACAGTATCTTGATTTATTCTACGCTTTCATAAAGTGTATTTTCTTTCTAACTTGGGAATTGTCGAGTCGATTTCTTTGGATCCTACGGTCACCTTCTTCCATTCCTTCTTGGATACGTTATCATGATTATGTAACAAGGGCATGGACAGAATCATGTAATGATTCACATTCCAAGACAACAACATCACCATGTGACGAGATGGAAGATACTGAACATGATCTGGTTGTAGGTTTATCTGTCCGATCTCTATTAGACTTGTATTTATCGATACGTCAATATCCACCTGGATCTGAAATTATTATTACTCCTCCTTTCAATATTGAAAGTATGATACGTGTAATGCAATATCACAAACTTGAAGTAGTTCCTGTGGATATTCACTTGAATACGGGAGATACCATGGAATTTGACAATAGCAAAATTGCAAACAATTCTATGCTTCCTTTCAAGGTAGATCTATCCAAAATTCAAAATTCTATATCTACCAAAACAGTAGCCATTATGATTGTACATCCTTTTGGAACACTTTGCTTCCATGATGAAGAGATGAAGCAACTTCATGAGATGATTTCTAAGCATACTGAATCGTCATCTAGGACAATCGACATTTTAGAGGATTGTGCTCAATGCTACAGTGCCATGATTTATAGAGGTAGTCCATGGACGCATATACAATTTTTCTCTTTTGGTTCAATCAAAACAAGTACCGCCTTAGGTGGTGGCATTGCAGTCATACCCCGAAATCATCATCTAGTGACGAAAATGAAAGAATGGCAATGTCAGATGTATGGTCAGCAAACACATGTAGAATATTTTATCAAGGTGATCAAAATGACTGCACTTCATTATATTTCCCTACATCCTCTTGCATGTGGTGTAATTCTTCAATTATCACAGAAACTTGGTCTTGATTATGATCAATGGATAACTGATATGATCCGAGGGTTTCGGGTATCGAGTCCATCGGATCAAGGACAACTCATACTACATCCGTACCATAATCTCATGAAACAATTACGTCGACGTCCTTGTTTAGCCTTATTGTCATTATTGCGCAGGCGTCTTAGTCAATGGAAGCAAACTCAGATTTCTGTGGAGACACGTGTTGCTCGTTGCCGTACTGTCAATCAACGTTTGCTAAAATATAATGCACACATACGAATTCCAGTCACTTCTAACGAGGGCAGCATACGTCAATTGTATTGGCTACATCCAATCCTCGTTGCAGATGCGACTCAAACTGAACGAGAAATGAGAATACGAGGATTTGACGTTCCCAGGGGAACGTCTCAAATGAAATGTATCTCACAATATTTAGTTGATCCGCATGCCGAACGAAATCGCTGTCCAAATGCTGAGTGGATGATGCAACATGTGCTTTACCTTCCAACCGCTAGTATTGCAATCCGAGACAAAGGAATCGAAGAACTATGTGCTGCTTTGGTAGAATCCACAAAGTCTACTACAGATCTGATTAAGGAGGTAGAAAGTAGAGAGGAGGACTCAAGGAGTCTCATTTTACTCATCAGTTTTGTTGTTGCCATATTAGCATTGCAAGTAAATTATCGCACTTTGTACCTGCTGGTTTCATTTTTTATCGCCGTTTTTGTTTATTCGTTTTCGTTACTCCTCTGTGTATTAATCGTCTTGCGAGTACTTGTGGGTGACTACTATATTGAAAATTCCACTGCTTACTCAAAGTATGTTTTAATGGGATCCGAGGCCAATCTGGATGCATCACATTATTTGAAAGGTGATCATTATGAAGATAAATGGACGATGGGCCCGTTTCTTAGTCATCGACAATCAAACACTATTCTTGATATAGAAGCTTTGCGTGTCAATTCCCATCTTAGACTAGTAGAGGAAGAATCCATCCAAACACGACATCGTGTTCTTTTGAGCGGTGCCACCGGTTTTATAGGCTCGCTTCTACTTCGTGATCTTTTATCACGTCGGAAAGCTCTAAATATTGATGGTGGTGTAGTAGTTATTTGTCGTTCGCGAAAATCATCTACGGCAGCTGAGCGTATCCGAAAACTTTTAGATGATTCCATGTTTGCTTTTTTATCAGCTGAAGACAAGCAAAAGTTGGTTGTGGTTTTCGAAGGAGATGTCACCCGACCAAATCTCGGTCTTTCTGAAACGGATTATTTTAGACTCTCCCAAAGCTTAGATATTTCACACATTATACATTGCGCTGCATCCGTTAGCTTTACACAGTCTCTTTCGGAAGCAGCTTCCTCAAACATCACATCCTCTTTACATATGCAGTCTCTTCGCAAAGCTATGAAGAACACGATGACGAAGTTTATATATGTCAGTACAGCATTCGTTCATGGTAACGAGACTGGTACTATCGACGAACCTCTAAAAGAGATTTTGTATTCCCTCGATCCATTCGATCCCGTCTTAATATATGAGTCCATGCTAACCACGCAGGTATACGCTAGAGAGGCTATGACAAAACTAGGTTTTCCTAATACTTACACACTCAGCAAATGCGTTTGTGAGCACCTCTTGGCTCGAGATGATACAGGTGGACCCATCATTATCTTTCGTCCATCTATAGTTGGACCATCTATTTATGAACCAAATGAAGGTTGGAGCGGTTTTTATCCTTCCACATTAATCGCATCAGGGTGTTTATTTTATAAATTCCAGTACTTACTATGGAGTTTCAGTAACGAGCTGGTTCCTGTGATTCCTGTGGATGTTGTGGTAAAAACTATCATCGCGGGAGCGTTTGCAAGAAAAGAGGACGATCTTTCTCTGTCACCACGATCGCTTACGACGATCACTGATCATGAAGAAGTAAATGGCTTCGAAGTACTATCAAGCTCTGAATCTAAGGTCAATGGATTCCATTTAATCGACTCTATATCGACGATAAGAGGTCCCGTCATATATAACGTCGTGTGGAATTCGTCAACGAGAAGACAATGTTTATTTTCTTGGTATGATTACGGCCTAGCCATATTGCATAATGGATGTATGAAAGGTTTTCTTACACGACCAGTTGCCTATATAGCGATATTTATTGTTATGAGAGCTTTACCATTTTTGAATCTTTCCCAAGGAGTCTACATGAACTTACATCGAGGAATCGTCAATGTGTCGATTGCGTTCATGAGGGCCTACTCTTGGATTCGTAGGGATGTCAGTATGGATAGGGAGAAGATTACTCAACTACGGCCCTTTTTAGATTTGCCGATACTCTTCGCACCGTACACGCAACATACTTTTTACTTCGAGAGTGATCTCACTACTACCGGTGATTTTAATGGCGAGAGATATATGTTCAGCTGTGTATTAGCAGCCGAACGATTTCTTAGATCGTCTCGTAAAACAAAATCGTGTGATCTCTCGACGATTCAAGTACATGAAGTCATTATACCGAAAAAGATTCAATTATTAACAGACTTCATTTGGGCGTTGACGCAACCGCAAGGAGGCGTTATAATCCGTCTGGCTGCCTTTCTCATGAGGCAGTTGTTCTGTCTTACTGGAGTGAATTTGACTATCGACGCTAATGCTTTTTCTGAGATATCTCAAGCTATTGACGATTTGAGAAGTCAATATGGCGAGACTGTTTCTCTTGTACTTGCCCCCACTCATCGGTCTTTATACGACTTTTTACTGATTTCTTACGTGCTTTTTAGTCTTCCAGAGATTCAGATAGGTCTACCTTATATCGCTGCAGCAGAAGAATTTGCGGCGCTTCCTGTTTTAGGTTGGTTTGCACAATGCTGCGGTGCCTTTTTTATAAAACGCGGCGTAGGGCAAGCGGACAAGCAATTAGGTCAGAGAATAACTCAACTAAAGCGATACAAACGAGGGAAGCGTCCAATGTGCTACGAGATTTTTATCGAAGGCAAGCGCAGCAGAGATAGAGTATTTATCAAGCCGAAAACAGGGGTGATGAAGTAAGTTTATCTGTATGGTATTATTTGAAGCAACTATTCAGAAGATATTGACTCATGATTACTCATAAATGCAGGTGCTTACAAGCTTTAGATAAAAATCTTATCATCGTTCCGATGGCTATAAACTACGAGTATGTCCCGGATCAGTGGGGGTTAGTAGGAGAAGCCAAAGGTCGCTCAAAAAGGCACTTCAATATGAATAATCTCTTTAATTGGCTCCGACGAGTGATACAAGGAAAAGTTCAAATAGGGCGAATTCATATTGCTCCATCTAGACCAATTTTTATCAAGGAATGTCCCACAGATTGGACAAGTGTTGTGGACATCATTCAACAGAGACAAATGCATAATTGTTTTGTTTCTGAGTACCATATTAAATGCGGTGCTATGGCGTTGAGTTTGGATTCACACATTATTAGACAAGGGTTGATAACAGCGGGCTGCAGATTATGGCCAGAAACTAAGCACTGGGCGCTTGATGAACCACTCGGTACTTATTTTGACCTTAATGACGCGTGGTATGGCTTTCTTCAAAGTAGTCATATTATAGGTCGTTTCCTAAATGCAAGAAATGTTCACTGGATGAATTGGCTGAGAGGTTTAAGTTGCCATATTCCTTCAAACGATCCATGCTTTAGAGCCGTCTCAGATCGGATTAATGAAATTTTTGCTGATATCGACAACGCAATCGCTAGCACCAAAGCGTATTTGGAAGAGAAAGGTTACAGCGTGCCAACGTCGCAGCACATCCTTCAATACGCATTGGAATCGCACCCGAAATTGCCTGTCCTATTGCTCAACATAGCTTTAAACTTGAAAGGATCATTCACATATCAATCAACGGAACTCCGCTCATCTCCGAGTCTTCATGATGAAAGGGTTCGAGATTCATTATTTCATAGCGATCTTCCAGTCGGCGATGCAGAGAATTTTGGGGCCTGGGGATACCGAGATACTGCGTTTACGATTCGCCCTGATAAGAATGGATTTTTAACGGTGACTCTAACTGGTGAGAGATACAGAGTTAGTGGTCGATCTTTCCCATCTCTAATAACGTTCATGGAAGAAGAGATGGAAGTCAAAATCAACCCACTAATACCCTCGATACCGATAGCCCCTATCCTGCCGAAAGTTTCACCATCAACGATATCGCCGGATCAATTGAAGAAAATCAAAATCGTTCTAAATAACGAAGAATACCGAGTATCAACGGATCCAGTTGTAAGGGCTCGCCATGGAATGGGACACTCTCAAGAAGATATGTTCCTTATTCGTCAAGATCGTCTCTTCACAACCCGCATACCGGACGCTGTAATATATCCTAAGAGTGAGGAAGAAATTTACCTGTTGCTACAAATAGCTATGACGGAAAATCTTAAAGTCATTCCTTTCGGCGGCGGAACCAATGTTACCCATGCGATCAGATGTCCATCGATAGACTATGAACCATGCTCGATTTTATCGATCGACATGAAGTTGATGAATTCTATTTTATCCATTCACGATGACGATGGTGTTGTTCATGTTCAAGCTGGAATTACAGGTAAAACCCTAGCACTCGAGCTGGCATCACGTGGTTTAACCATGGGACACGAGCCAGATAGCTACGAATTTTCAACTCTTGGAGGTTGGATTGCTACTAACGCCAGTGGCATGAAACAAAATAAGGTATGACGAATTCAGAAGACTTTGCCGTATGTTTATTTTGCGAAAGGGCTCAATGCCAAATGTCTTAATTCTTCCTAGTACGGTAACATAGAACAAATAGTGAAAGATGTTAGAGTAGTTAGCTCAAAAGGTGTTATATGGCAAAGCGCTGGCCCGAACGCTGTTTGCAGTGGCCGATCGTCTATCGGGACCAACCTGGTGTCTCTTATGATTGGCTCTGAAGGTGAGTATGAAATTATATCACAAGAATCGCATCAATTTCAAAGCGACAACGATCATATTTTATTCGGGTTTCTGAAATTTATAAAAGGCTCATTAGGCATCATCGCAAGTGCGAAAATAAAGATTTGGCCGTTACCATACAAAAAAGTTTTCGACAGCTTCATTTTCCACTCATACGAAAACGGAATCCGATTCGTTCGTGAAATAAGCAAGATGGGAACTCTGAAACCAGCAAGTGTGCGTCTTCTTGACAATAAACAGTTTCGTCTAGGACATTTGATGGCCGAATCTAGTGGCACAACGAAAATTCTGGGCAATACAATTAAAAATCTTTTCCGATATTTTTTCCTTTCTTCCTACATGACGAGGTCGGCTGCCTGCTGTACGCTATGCTACGAGGGAACAGGAGAAGATGTTGAAATACAGAGAAAACTAGTGCACCGCATATCATCCAAACATGATGGTTTTCCATCCGGTGGTGCAGTAGGAGAGTCTGGCTACCATTTGACCTTTGCCATCGCCTATTTACGTGATTTTGCTATGACCTACGGGTTCCTCGCCGAATCCTTTGAGACGTTCGCTCCTTGGTCGAAGGTATTTTAGATTAGCAATCTTTTCTAGTCACATTTCGAATGTCCTTTTGTAGTGCTAATATTCTTTCATCTTAACTGTCGGCTTAGGTTGATGAGATAATACGTAGAACAAATGATCGAGTAAACCATGAGCACAATAGAAGAGCACTCTTAGGTCGTCCATTCATATCCTCAAGAATAACGCAATTATACGATGAAGGAGCATGCATCTATTTCTATCTATGTATTTATCTCGATGGTGTTCATGAACCACAAAAGGTCTTCTCGGACATTGAGAGAGCAGCGAGGGAAACGATTTTGCAATACGGTGGAACGCTCAGCCACCATCATGGTGTTGGAAAATTACGCTCTCCGTTTATGAAATGCATCAATTCTGATACTTTTCAATGTGTTCTCAAGAATATAAAGCAAGCCTTTGACCCAGAAAATGTTTTCGTTGGCAACGGAGGTTATAGCGATGAAAAAGGCGACGCAACGAATGAACATGATTCAAATCAAATCAAAAAACAAATACACTAAGACAGAAGACATCTATTCTGAAGAAGGCGCACTAGAAAAAAAGCATGTAGGTTCCATTTTATCTAGTCAGTGCATCTCGATATCCCATCGTCTGGAAAACAAGGGAAGTCATACTTGTACTAGATTGTGCGTTCAGCGCAACCAGTTACAAGAGTACATACGTCTCTTTCATAACGGACTGACAAAGAACATTTTGTTCATTAGGTTCATGATGATGGCGTTCGCCATGTCTCTCCATCTGGTCTTATCGAAGGTCTGAGATGAGAGGGTCAAAAGTAAAAAAAGTCGTACATACAAGCGATTGCGAAAGGACAAAAAAGAATTTCGAATTTTAAAAAATATGACTTACTCGAACAAACGTTACACATAAGTGCCATTTCCTTCCCAATGCCGCAATACGGACGACTCAGCTACTGGAAAGAGCGCTACTCTAACGATGACAATCCATTCGATTGGATGAGCTCCTACGATGAGCTCAGGAATACCCTTTCGCCGTTACTTCGAGAGGCTGCGGGAGATCCATCGAAATCAATTTTAATAGCTGGTTGTGGCAATGCAAGCTTTTCTTCCGACCTCTTTTACGATGGCTATCATAACATCGTTAATATTGATTACTGTGATGTGGTAATCCAACAACAGAAGATGAAATATCCTGAGATGCAATGGAGGGTAATGAACGCACTGTGTATGGATGAGTTCGATGATGGACAATTCGATTTTATTGTTGATAAATCCCTTTCTGATACTACCCTTTGCTATCCAAGTGGTATAGAAACGACACGATTACTATTTACAGAATTTCATCGGGTTTTGAAACCTGGTGGGCGCATAATTATCATATCGCTGCATGGAGAAGATGATGTAATTGGGTTTTCAGACATATCCGATACTATGGCCTTTGCCGTGAGTACTGGTAGGCTCGCTAGTAATCGAGAGAATGCCAATCCATCCTCATCACCATTTCATACCATGGCTGTGTTCGACAAATTAACTGGGCTTACGGACGATGAAAAATATCATATCCTTATTCAACACCCCATCCCTTTGGTAAATGCTTTGATGACGATCGATAACGATGACGAGAAATACGATGACGTGGATGTCGACTCTGATAATGAAGACGTTGAATGGATTCGTATCAAGGATATGGTCGATGACTGTTCCTCGCGTGAAGAATTAATTGAGCTGTATAATGCACTCGTCGATGAGTACTCGCAGATGATCGAATTACTAGGAGAAGAAGATTCTTCTGAAAAGAAATATTGATAACCGCGCACGGCATCGACTGTATCTATGCAAATATGAATACGATAATTATGTAATATCGTTTACATGTTCATCAAAACAATGTACTATTTCCATTACGTTGTAAGTTTAATTGGTAACGCAGTCATCGAATTATTACCTACATTTTCTGTTATATGAGTGCTCGAATTATTGCCTACATCTTCCGTCGTACGAGTGCTCTTATGTGTCAAAGCTAGCTGCGCATTACCCCTCTTCGGGAGATATTGTTCCGCATCTTGTATCTCTCGTTCAATATAAAAAAGTAATCCTTTAGATTCCCTATGCTTTTGAATCATTTCTTCTAGCATTATACGTAACTCACTAAATGCTTGTTGTGCCTCTGGTATAACTTGGTCCAATGCCTTGGCGGCTTCTAGAGCTTTGTTCTTACTCTTAATAGCCAGGTTCCTAGTCATTTGACTATTCAATTTAGTCTCTTCTGCAGCGACGGCTGCATTCCTTGATATCTCCATGGATTTCTGTGAGCGTTTAACAGCAGCTTCATTTTGAATCCGAGCCGATCGTAGCGGTAAGGGATCTTCTGTATTCATCACGGCTAATTCTGCTTTCGCACGGTTCCTCTTAACAACACCCTTGGTATCATCATTCGCTATAGATTCTAATTCCAATCGCTTCGAGGCAACTAAATTCTCTTGATTCCTAACTACTTCAAGACATTTTTCAGCAGCCTCCTTAGCTTGAGTAAATTTCATTTCAGCATCACGCGCAGTGGCGGCAGCCTTGGTTGCATCTTCCTCGCTTAAAAGGGCAAGTTGTTCCGCTTCATCTGCAGCTTCTGCATCTGCTAAGGATTGCTTTTGAAGTGCGATTGCTTCCTCCATCTTTTTCTTGGCAGCTTCTAGTTTCTCTTGCGCTTCCATAATTTCCTTGGAATTGTAACCATCACAGTGAATAAGAACATCCCAATTTTGATTAAAACGATACACGAGAATTTCTACCAGTGATATTCTCTTACAACCTTCGTAAGATGATCCATTGATACTAGTGTATTGTGCAGCATTATCTAAGAATTCCCGTAATTGAGCAATGGTGGTGGCAAATTTTACCGATTCGAGTACCCGATGCGCAGAAAATTCGTCGACCGAACATCCATCTTCATTATTATTTTCTAATAACGCACATTTCTTGTGTATTTGCCATACCAACTCATATGTTTGTCGATCCGACCCAATATTCGAAGCATCGATAAACCATATAGCTTGTTCTCGAAATTTCTTTTTACAGATATCCGTACCCCCCTGTTTGTTTTTCATCTCCATATTAGTGTGTTGATTGAAACACGAACGATGAGAAGCAGTATTTAGTCGATTGTACGTGAAATGGAGACTGAACCTTATCTCTGCGAGTGACGTGAGTTAAATATGAATGATTATTACTGTATTCCAGTTCTGATCGAAAAAAAGAGACGATATATTGGAGTCTCATCCATCCAATCTTGTGAAGAAACCAGCTGTTCTCTACTGTTTTTGTTCTTGTTTCGTTAAAGAAAATGAATCACAGTTTTAGTCACGCTCTGATGCTCTGATGATCTGAAGCTCAACCTGCAACCCTGAGACGTGCTAAACACAGCAAATGCTCTCGGCAATTGTTCCCAGCAGGAAGTTGCGGAAACGCCACAGTACAGCACTATGTAGGTTGGCAGTAGATCTGTACAGGGCGCACGCGCGCCCCCCGCCGTAAATCTCCATTATGGAGATCTCCAATGGACCGCGCATGTCCGCGCATGCCCAGTGGAGATTTAAGAGTCAGTTTTTGTAACGACTGGAGTTTTTTGCGCCCCAGTACATGTCTACCTCATTATTTATTG
>Ga0169931_10014082_pt1 | contig 10858 bp, 7 predicted proteins | sample Kivu_15m_20L_FD_129675 | JGI IMG/M metagenome (GOLD analysis project Ga0169931, IMG submission 129675) | Freshwater microbial communities from Lake Kivu, Western Province, Rwanda to study Microbial Dark Matter (Phase II) - Kivu_15m_20L... | ecosystem: Environmental > Aquatic > Freshwater > Lake ... | reverse complement strand
CCTTAAAAAAGAAAGGGTGGAACATTCCGCCCCACCGCTTACTTCAAACCGAGATACCGCAGAGTACCCGTAACAAGTGCTAATTATTTAGATGCCTTGTAAACGAGGTAAGCGATACCAACCAAAGCCAAGGTGTTGTGTACATTTACACCACCCAGCCAGTTGGGGCTTTTGATGTCGAAAAATCCAGTCATTTTATTTTGCGTCAAATTGTTTAGTTTTGACATTACAAATATGGGGAATCATATTATGTAAATGTATAAATTTGAAGATAATCAAAATACGAATCGTTAACACTTCATTATATCTTCCTAAGTTATTGATAATCATATATTTGAAAATTAAAAATGTCATATAAATATCTATTAATGCGATTATCGTGATTAAAATCAAACTAAAATCAAATGAAAAACAATTTTACAGGTCGAGTTTCAGCAAAAATGAGTGCTTTTGATGTAGCGAAAAAATGGAAAATTAGTCCACATGACTTCATTCCAATTCTCGAAAAAGGCACTCAACATGAAATGGAGCATACAACTGATAGGGATATTGCCAGAAGAATAGCACTTGACCATATTGTAGAGAGGTTAGATTATTACGACCAACTGGATAAGTTGGAGAAAATGCACTTGGGAGGCGATATGAGTAAGCATCTTGCACCTAACGGGAAACCAAGTAACCTTACCCACGAACAATGGCATTTAGTCCGCACCCCCGAATTTAAGGCGTGGTTTGGCGATTGGGAAAATTCACCCGAAACTGCAAGTAAGGTGGTTGATGAAAATGGTGAGCCATTGGTGGTTTATCATGGGGCTATTGTTGAAACCAACTTTGATATATTTGATTACCAAAAAGCGGATTTAGGTTTTCATTTTGGCACAAAAGAACATGCAAAAAAAAGAGTAGAAAGTAAAGGAGTTTTGCCAAAAAGAAAATCAATCGTCAATTCATTTTTCTTAAACATAAGGGTTTTGTTTGAAATGAGTGATGCGGGAGAATGGCAATATCCACAACGATATATTGAGGAATTGGTATCCGATAACATAATTGAAGAAAAAGTTGCAAAACAAAAAGGGTTTTTATCTTTTTATAGGCGAGAAGACAATGCAATCGTTAGGGACTACTTGAAGTCAAAATATGGGAGTTCTGTTGGCTTTGTGTACAACAACAAATACGAAGGTAAAGGCAAATCGTTTATTGTGCTATCTCCAAATGAAATCAAATTAGCCGATGGCACAAACGCAACCTTTGATGGCGAAAACCCCGATATTCGGTTTGTCACAGGTGGAGAAATAGGAAAGTTAATAGACCAAGGTGAAATTGAACTTAAAGTATATCCAACCACACCTGAACATGCAAATCAGTATGGGCTTAAATCCAAAAATCCTTTGTTTATCCAAAGTATATTTATTTCCGAAAATCAAAGATTAAAAGGTATTGGTAAAAAGGTTTTGAAGTATCTGAATGATTTTGCTATAAAAAATGGACACGATGTTATGTTTGGTCATATTACACAAAAAGCATCTTTTTCAAAAGATGATTCAAGGCAATCAAATTTGGATGATGTTGCTATGATTAAAAATTGGCTACAAAGTAACGGATATGAAATATGTGAGGGCAACAATGATTTTTACAAGGTCATGAACAATCCCAATATTCGGTTTGACAAAGGTGGTCGCACAATAGCGCAGACACCTGCACCTGCTTCAGATAGAGTTTACGGAAGCAAAAAAAACCCAAAAGGAAGTGCAAGTGATACATCATTAGCCAAGTCAATTAAATTCAATGAATCACTCCTGAAAGCCATCGATAATAAAGTCAAAGCACACAATGAAGCGTATCCATCAAAAAAAGTTACTACTGCAACCGCTAAAGCAGTGGTAAGAAGAGGAATGGGTGCATATAGTAAATCACACAGACCTACTATTACGGGTGGTGCACCAAACTCAAGACAAGCATGGGGTTTAGCAAGATTAAACAAGTTTCTATTGAAGAAACGAGGTGTCAAAGTTAAAAGTGCTTACATTCAAGATGACGACCTTTTGTAATGACAAAAAAACAAAAATTGGGTGATTGCTATGAGGTTGCTGGTAGAATGGCAATCTTGGGTCTTTCGAAAGCACCAAATGGTGAAAAATTTATGGGAAAACCGCATGTAGTTCATGGTGAAGTTCAAGGTCAAGGCAAGATTGAAGGACTTCGATATGGACACGCTTGGGTAGAGGATGATGTATATGTCTATGATTTTTCTAACGGAAGGAATTTGATGCTATTAAAAGAGGTTTATTATTATTTGGGTAAAATCATACAGGATAAGCCAAAACTCTGGAAATACACTTTCAGAGAAGCCAGAGAAAAGATGATTGAAACTGGTGAATACGGACCTTGGGATTTAATAACAGATTCAGGTCTTTAATTTATATCTTTGTTAAGTATTAGATTATGAATCAAGTATCTTTTTCAAATTCAGACGAAATAGGAACTCCAAACAAACCTTTAGATTCTTACAAGAAGGGTGGAGAGGTAAAACATATTTCTGGAAGTGCTGGTGGTTATCTGGTTGGTAATAGACATTCAGATGGTGGAATAAAGGCAATTAATAAAAGCACTGGTCAGCCATTAGAAATGGAAGGTGGAGAAGTCGTTATCACACGAAATGCAGTGAGTGACCAAACTAAGTATGAGTTTGAAGGAGAAATGCTTACCAATCGCGAAATTTTAAGCAAGATTAATGAAGGTGGCGGTGGTGTTGCTTTTGCAGATGGTGGCGAAGTTTGTCATGTTTGTAATGCCGAGTATAATTACAAGGGCAAAAAAATGAAGGATTCAGAAATATTTCGGGAAATGGCAGTTGGTGGTGAAGTGAACGATATTTTAGAGGCAGTAGATAATTTAGATTTTAATGAAGAGGTCAGCGAGGATTTGGAACGACAAAAAATGGTCGATTTATTCGCGAACTACCCCGAATTGAAAGAAATATTAAAATATTGCTTTGCTGGTAAGAATGAATATTCTGGAAAGTATTATCACATCACCCAAAATACAGGTAATTACTTAGCGTTACGAGAAGTTTTTTCAAAAAATCCTGATTATATAGATGCGATTTTAATAGATAAATTTATTGAAAATTTCACCATAATGGCTAAACCTTTTTCTCTTTATGTAAACTATATAGATAGTTTATTTTATAAGGAAATCGGGACATTCAAAACATTCACTTTAGGAAATTCAAATAATGTAGCGTTAGAATTATCGGGAGAAGATAAATATGTAGGTTCTGATGGAGTTATTTTGGTTACAAAGGATAATATTGATTTACTTAGAACAAAAAATTACACAACACTTCCAAAAGATATATCTGATATTGTCTCGTATCAAAAAACTCTTTTGAATGATAAATTTACTGAATTAGAAAGATTTGAAACCAAATTTGAAGACAAACAATTTTTCAAAGTATATGCCATTATACACAGAGATTCCATGGATGAAGTTGTGGATTTAATTTACGCTATGCAATGGTATCATTTAGACAAGAAAATTTTTTTGATTTTTAACATTTCAGAAACTGGCAAATTTTATAACATCAAAGAATCACTTGGATTCGATGATTTTTATGACGATAATGCAACAAAAATTTTATTTTCGAATGATTATAATTTGGACATAGTAATTGGGTACTACAACGCATTTAAAAACTTAAATCTGGGCATTTTATTGAAACAAAGAATTCCTTTTTCCATGCTTATTGAGGAAAAAAGTAAAGAAGTAGTCGCAAACATTACGGGATTCGATTACTCGGATGATAATTTGTCTTTTGAGTATAAAACCGATAGTGACCCTCGTGAATTTATAGTTTTTAATACTTTTGATAATGTTTCAATCGATTCAATCGAATTAAACTTTAAATCGCCTTCTTATGAGGTTGATATGAAATATTTAGAGAGCAGGATAAAAGAACTTGGACAAAGAATAAACTTATTTAGGGCTTCTATGAGTTTGGAAGAGTATGGTGCAGTGCAGAGGAAGTTAAGAACTTACAATGAAATGCTTCAATCAAGATATTTACAGGAACAAAATTCAAACTTGAACAATTTCTTTGATAGAATGAAGTCTGCGTTAAAGTTGGAATTCGGAGACATAGATAAAAAATATAAATCCACAGATAAACTATCTGTAAACGGGTTGCGGAGTCAGTTAACTGAACAAGAATGGTTTAAGGTACGCACGGAAGATTTTAAAATATGGTTTGGAGACTGGGAGAAAGCATACTATGACCAAAATTATTCTGGTGTAAGTGTAATTATTGATGATGCAACTAAAGAACCTTTACCAGTTTATCATGGCACGAATGTAAAATTCGTTGATTGGAAAACATATGAAAGCAATAATCTACATTATTTCGCCAAAAAACGAGAGATGAGCGAGTGGTTTGCAAGAGCATGGCAAATGGGTAGAGATGATAAAGCAGGTAAAGAGAGCGAACAAATTAAACAAGGTAATCCATTTCAGGGAGCATATTTATATAGGGTATTTCTTGATATAAAAAACCCTATTGATTTCAGTCCTTTTGGAGTTGACAAGGTGAAATTGGTTGATTTGATTGCATTCTTAAAAACAAGGTATGGTGTCGGTGACTATGAGTTGTGGACAAATAACGAATACTTCAAAAAGGGTGCAGTCACGATGGAATCAAAAATTTACACTTGGCAAATTATTAGACTTTGGCAAAGTTTTAACACTTACATCAGAGAGTTTACTCCTTATGATGGATTCATTTTTTATGAGTACATACCAAGTAAAGCAAACTCTGGGAACATAGAAGATGCATCTTTATCTTACTGTGCTTTTAGAACTGACCAAATTAAGTTTCATGATGCCGTGTCGTTTTCACCTGAAATCAATGACAGTCGATTTGCTTTGGGTGGTGAGGTAATTACTAAAAAGACCAGAAGAAAAACCAAATAATTATATTTGTATATTGATGAAACCAAAGGCAAAAAATATCAAGCGTAATATGAATATAATTGGCGGAGGTCTTTCTTCCGATGTAATCAAGCGAGCATTAGATAAAGTTGAGGAATTAAAGAATAAACCCGAAAAAAATAACTTGGTTTCTAAAATTCAGTCCAAAATGAAAACTGCTGGGTTCATTCCTGCATTTTTGGATGGAGGCTTTTCTTCGGAATTTGTTGATTTTAAAATCATCTACGACAATCCGATGTTCAGCCAGATAAAAATATCTGTTAACAACGCTAAATATAATATGGGATTCGAACTCATTCTTAAAGGTGAGTTAAAGTTGAAGATTACAAGCGAGAGAAGTACAGGAGCGGATTGGAACATATTTTCTGCAACTTTTATGAGTCGTTATGATTCAAGAAATACACCAAACCAGGTTGTTGCAGATGGACTAAGAGTGAATCAAAGTGATTTAGGTAAAGTGATGGACAGATTAGAAAAAATATACGAGTTTTTAGCAAAATTGTATAATGATGAACTCTTAAAAGAAATTACCAAAGAGGCGAAAGAAGAGAAAGAAAAGGAAAAACAAGATAAAAAAGAAAAGTCTAAAAAAGAAGAAACAGAAGCCAAAGATGAGCGTGATGAAGATGAAGAAGGAGATGATGGTGAGGATGGCGAAGACGGGGAAGATGGTGAAGACGGAGAAGATGGTGAAGATGGCGAAGATGGTGAAGACGGGGAAGATGGCGAAGATGGCGAAGGCGGAGAGGATGGCGAAGATGGTGAAGATGGTGAAGATGGTGAAGGCGGAGAGGATGGCGAAGATGGTGAAGATGGGGAAGATGGCGAAGGCGGAGAGGATGGCGAAGATGGCGAAGATGGTGAAGACGGAGAGGATGGCGAAGATGGTGAGGATGGAGAGGATGGTGAGGATGGAGAGGATGGCGAAGGCGGAGAGGATGGCGAAGATGGTAAAGACGGAGACGATGATTTATCCGATGAGGAAATTGAAAAACTTTTGGAAAACTTAAAAAAGAAGCAAGGTCAAAATGATACAGAAGGTGGTGATTTTGAAGACTTCTTAGATAAAGTTAACAAAGGTGAAATTGACGATGATTTTACCGAAAATTATAAAGACCCTTCTTTAACATCCCCACAAAGTGAAATTACTGACGGAGATTCCATGGGAGAAAATACAAGTTTATCGGAAGAGGTAGAACCTGAGATTTCGGGTACGCTTCAAGCACTTGCTATGTTTAGCAAGTTTGATAATCAAGAAAGTTTTGTGAATTCCTTACAAGGAAGCAAAACTACTCTGAATGCATTAATAAATGGATTGACCAACGAAGAGGTCAATGCTATAAAAGTACTTTTAGGCAAACCTGAAATGACTAAATTTGATTTAAAATTCGAAGCAAATCAAGATTTTGATATTATAACAACCAATCAGCCATGAGCAGAAAACAAGATTTATTAAACATCATCAACGACCCAGCAGTTTCTCCAGTAATTAAGGAGGATGCTCAACAACAATTACAGGAACTTGAATTGTTGGAAATGAAACAGAATCCAAGCGTTGATGCCGATATAAACTTTGCAATTAGTGAACTTAAAAAGGTGTTGGAAGAAACACAGAAATCAGGTTCTATTGACAAAGGCGAAGTTGAAGACATCGTTAACCAAGAACTGAAAAGATTCAAAGTAGGAATCAAAAATTTGGATACATCTGTAAAAGATTTGATTTCAACAACGCAGACTATCCAAGTAGTGAATTGGCAAGATGTTAAGGTCATGCTGGATGGTAAAGGTAAACCAAGAAGAATTTTTGATGTCATTCTTTCTGACTTTGAAGCAGGTAACAATGTTTACTTGTATGGAGGTGCAGGTACTGGTAAAACTTATATCGTTGGTGAAATTGCTGACTCTATCAATTATAAGTTAATCACTATTAACTGTAACCAGTTTACAAGTCCTTTGGACATTCTGGGAGGTCAAACTATTGAGGGTTATCAAGAAGGTCGATTGAGTGAAGCATGGGGTAACTTATTTATGCCAGAGATAAATCCCAAAAATGGTTTACCATATTCTGGTGCTTTATTGCTTTTAGATGAGTTGCCAAAAATTGACCCAAACACGGCTGGTTTGCTTAATGATGGTCTTTCCAAAATAAAAGACCCAGTTAAAGATAAGGATGGTAAAATATATGGACCTACTATTACCAATGGTAGGGGAAAAGCAATTAGCAAAAAGAAAATTTTTGTAATTGCAACTGGTAATAGTAAATTGAATGAGGCTGATAAAGACTATGAAGCCAACTTTAAACAGGATTTATCATTACAAGACCGATTTGCTGGTTCTACTTACGAACTGATTATTGACCCAGCATATGAGTTGAAAAATATTATGAGCGGTATTAATGTCCAAGGACAAGTTGTTGATTTTGTTTTCATTTTCAATTTCTTGTTTAAGTTGAGAACTGCCATCAAAGAAAATAATTATTCATCAAGGGCGTTTGTTTCGACTCGTTCTATGGTGTCGTTTAGGGATACTTACATTGCTTATCGAATCAACGAGACTATGGGAGATAAGCAGATTCCAAGACCAAAAACTTTGCAGGATGCAGTGAATTCCTTTATGGATTTGTTCACAGAAGACCAAAGAATTGTATTGACACAAGCGGTTGATTTAAAGCAATTCATGACTTTGATTGATGTTAAAAACAAAATGCCACTATCAGAATTAACTACTGACATGGACAAACAAGAGGCTCAAGCCTTGATTCAAGCGTTCGATTTGGCAAATGCGAATAAGATTCGTTAATGAGCAAGAAGTACATCATAAGTTATGGTTTTGATGCAAATGAGTTCATCACAAAAGGCACTGAAATAGCCCAAAGGGAAGGGGTATTTCAATCAGGTGATGCAGAAAAAGCAAGACAAGATAGTTCCTTAGATAATATTGGAATTAATTGGTGGGGATACAAACCAAATGACCCCAAAAGTTTTGAAGAGCAGATGTCTTTGGATAATGTGTTGGTTTCTTTTTCTGACCAACAATTATTAACCAGAGCAGATGAACTTTATGACCAAATTTTAAGCACCATTGATTTAGGTGGTGACTTAAAACAACAAAGAATCATTTTTACCAGCCAACCCATAGGAATATTTTCATTCGCTCAGGCAAGTAAAGGATTGATTCGTTCTTTGGAATTTTTCTGCCCATCAGAAAATAGAATTATACCACCAGATTTGGTTTTTAAAGGTGAATTAGGTGATAAAGAATATTACTATTTTGAGGGCAAGGATGAAGATGAAATTTTGGTTGAAAGAAGACAAGAGGGGACTACTGCAATTTTGCAAAATTGTCCTTTTGCCAAACCACAATTAAATTATGATTCTGGTATGGTTTTGCCTTACGACAATGATGGTAAAATCATCAATTTTTATGGCGATTACAAATTAAGATACACATCTACAACCAAGAAGGTTTATCAAATTAGAGAAAAAAAAGGTGGTGGATATGCACCTTATGTTGATTTATACACACCTTTAGGTGCAGACAATCGTTTTGGAACAGAAGCCATGTTGGTACAAGCACTTCCAATGATTTTGTTGGCTCGCGTTTTAGAAAGAGCAGGTGTTAGAACAAGAGTTTTTGCCACAAATTTTATGAAGTCAAGCGGTGATGAAAATTTTATGGTTTCTCCAATACTTGTGAAAGAGTATGGTGCACCATTAGATTTGAATAAATTAGCGATTTTCACTGCTGACAAAAGACTTTATAGATTTCATTTATTCAATTCACTTTTGGGTTGGTTTGTTGAAAATGGTGATTTAAGAACTACCCATTATCGCACTTATGGAGTATATGGAAATGAAATTTATGCTCTCATGCCTCGTGTAAAAAACTTCTACCAATATCAAATGGATAGGGGTGCGATACCAAAAACAAATATTGACAAAGGATTGATGATTTTTGGAGGAACTCAGATTTCTCCCAAAGATACACTCCGTAACACAGAAGTTCAAAAAAGAATAGTAGATGAGTTTTACCGAATTAGTGATTATGTGTCATTAATGATGAGCAAAAAACCTGATGGAGTAATGAAAAAAATATTTGATAGAGAAAGCGAAAGAAAAGTTCCAAAAGACGAAACTATTCAAACATTAAGAAACACGATTACCCAAATATTAGCCCCAGTTAGAAGACCAGCAAATCCAACTGAAGAAGATTTGATGCTCACCGACTCTGACAAAGATTTCAAGCAACAAGACGAAAAAAGGGGAGAGTTATTAGAACTAATTAACAGATACGCATAACCATGGATTTAACCAGATATATCAACTTAGAGCCAGATGGCAAAATACAAATCGTATTAGGAAAAATATCAGATATTTCAAATCAATATTTGGTTTTATCCTTTAAGACCTCAGAAAAAAAATCTGCTTCTGGTAAAAATTACAATGTTATCGACATGACATCTTCAAATCAATTCTTTTCGAATTGCGATTTGAATATTTTAGAGGGTAGCGAAATTATTCGAACATTCTTGAATCTGTTTAAAAGCGATTTAGTTGGTAGTATAGTTCGTTATGAATATGATAAGTATTTGTGCGTGGGTATTTGGTTAAATACTTATGCTCAATTAAACATTCCAAGTCCGATTTTCTACAATGTTGAAAACATCATGAATGATATACGCATGATGTATTTTGGAAAGCAATCAGAAGAAGAAATTCTGGTTTCAATTCGAAATAACTGGTATAGTTCTAAATATCAAGATGACTTAAAGATACCTTTGGTAGACATTTCTAAGAAATTTACCGATGACTTCACAATAGTACAAGAGCCAAAAGAAATTGATAAGTTTAGAGATTTACTTATTGGGATAAGAGAGGAAAAAAAATCGCAAGAATCAGTTGGCGAATTTAACGATAAATACAACATATGTAAATTCATTAGTAATGCTACGAATGATTTATCACCTCGACCTTATAATTTATTTCTTTTTATAAACAAATATAATTCATTTTATGATGTAAAAAATAATTTTAGTGACTTAAAAAATAATCAATACTTTCTTGTATTTACAAATGAAAAAGGGTATTTAAGTAATCAGTATTTGCAATTTACTCTTCCATTAATAAATAAAAAAGAACAAACGAATTATGATAAATATTTTTTTTCAGATGTTGAAGGACAATATTTAACTGGGCGTGGTTATTTTTTTAAAGCAGGTGATTTTATCAGGGAAGATTTTAAATTTTCCACTAATGAAAAATATGAGTACGGAACTATCATTGAGTATAAAGCGAAATATGTAATTATTGGTTGTTATTACACCAAAGAAGAATCATCCCCAGATAAAAAGTTAGTTTATTTGAGTGTAAATGTCAGTTTGTTTGATAAAGATAGAGTCACTAATAATACATTCAACAAACTAAAGAAAATATGGTCTGAATCGGAAATAGATGAGTTGGCGAAAAAGAAAAAAGTTTTTTTAGAAACACCTGTAAAGTCTTCTTACAATTCCAACGCGGCGTTGTCAAATGGAGAGATTACTATGCCCAATACTTTCCAAAAACAAACCATGGCTAAATTAACGGACGATTTAGATTCCATTAGAAATAAAAATGTTGTTTTATATGATGCTTTTATAAATGTAATAAATTCAATAAATAAAAAAATTGAATCGAAAATTGTAAAACCCGAAGAATTTCCAAACGATTATTTATATGGTTTGAGTATTGTGACTAATAGACAAATATCTGAGACTATATTGAACGAATTTTTATCAGAATTTCTGAGTAGAGGAGAAATAGATGATTATTTAAATGAATGCATAGGTAATGAAAAAAGTGGTAATAACCAAAAAGTAAAATATTTTACTAATTTG
>Ga0169931_10014080_pt1 | contig 10859 bp, 8 predicted proteins | sample Kivu_15m_20L_FD_129675 | JGI IMG/M metagenome (GOLD analysis project Ga0169931, IMG submission 129675) | Freshwater microbial communities from Lake Kivu, Western Province, Rwanda to study Microbial Dark Matter (Phase II) - Kivu_15m_20L... | ecosystem: Environmental > Aquatic > Freshwater > Lake ... | reverse complement strand
GGGTGACCCGGTCGAGCTCTTCAACGGCGACGGACGCCGGTTCGCCGGCCACCTGAGCGGTGCCGATGCGTCCGGAGCCACGGTCGCAATCGGCGCCGAGGCCGCCGCCGGCACCGAGAGTCCGCTGGCGATCGGGCTGGCGCAGGCCCTGCCGGCGGGCGACAAGATGGATTGGGTGGTCGAGAAGGCCGTCGAGCTCGGGGTGGTGGCGATCCAGCCGCTGTTCTCGCACCGTTCGCTGCTGCGGCTCGATGCCGGGCGCGCCGCGCGGCGCCTCGCGCACTGGCGGCGGGTGGCGGTGGCCGCCTGCATGCAGTGCGGGCGCGACCGGCTGCCCCGGATCGCCGAGCCGCTGCCGTTCGCCCGCTGGCTGGCCGCACCGCCCGAGCCGCTCGATGCCCGGCCGGTCGGGCCGCGCCTGCTGCTGTCGCCGCGCGCCGCCGACCCGCTGGACGCCCTGCCCGGCCCGATCGGCTCGGCCTGGCTGCTGGTGGGGCCCGAAGGCGGATTCACCGCCGAGGAGGACGCGGCCGCCCGGGCGGCGGGCTGGCGGGGGCTGCGGCTGGGGCCGCGCACCCTGCGCACCGAGACCGCCGGGCTGGCCGCCCTCGCCGCCCTGCAGGCGCGCTTCGGCGACCTCTGAGCGGCCGCGCCGTTGACGCTGCGACACCGTCGCACGGTCGCGGCCCCGGGTGTGCTGCGTTAAGCTCGGCGAACTGCCATCACTTCTCTCGGACGGAGCCTTCCATGAGCTTGCTGAACGGTCTACTCGGTGCCGCCCTCGGGGGTCAGCAGGGTGCCGCCGGACCGGGCCTGAACCCCTTGCTGCAGGTGGCGCTGAGCCTGCTGGTCAGCGGCGGCCAGGGCCAGCAGTCCGCGGGCGGGCTGGGCAACCTGCTCGGCAGCCTGGCGGGTGGCAAGGCTGGCGCCGGCGGCCTGGGGGGCCTGCTCGGCGGCCTGGCGGCGGGCGCGGGCGGCGCCGCAGGCGCGGGCGGCGGCCTCGGCGGGCTGGGCGGCCTGCTCGACGCCTTCCAGCGCAACGGGCTCGGTGCGCAGGCGCAGTCGTGGGTGGGCACGGGCCCCAACCTGCCCATCTCGGGCGAGCAGCTGCAGCAGGTGCTGGGCAACGACCTGCTCGCCGGCATCGCGAAGCAGCTGGGTCAGTCGCCGGCCGAGGCCTGCTCCGGCCTCGCCGGCGTGCTGCCGGAGCTGATCGACAGGCTCACGCCGCAAGGCCAGCTCCCGAACGGCGGCATACCCGACGTCGCCTCGATCATGGCGATGCTGGGCGGGCGGCGCTGAGCGCGTAGAACACCCGGAACCCGATGCCGCGGCCGGCGAAGTCGTCGGCGGCATCGCGCAAGACCTCCATCAGCGCCTCGTGCTGCGAGGCATCGAACCCGTCCCCCTGCGGCAGGCCCTCGAGCAGCAGCACCAGGCCGGGGGCGGCGGCCCCGCGGCGCGGCTTCAGGTCGGTCAGGCAGTCGTACAGCGCGTCGAGGTTGCCGCCGAAGTAGGCCGGCAGGCGCAGCCCGCTCGCGAGGGCCGCCATCACCTCGGCCTTGGTCGTGGCGCCGGCGCAGTCGGCCTGCAGCCAGCGCTGGCCCGAAGCGGCCGCCTCGGCCCGCAGCGCCCGCGCATCGAGGCCCTCGAGCGGCAGCACCGCGGCCGGGGGCAGGGTCGAGAGCACGCTCATGGGTCACTCCCGGATGCGGCGGAACGACTGGTAGTGGTCTTCGGTGTACCAGTACTCGCCCGAGGTGCGGGGATCGCCGCCGGCCACGATCCGCCGGGCCCCGCGATCGCGCGAGCCCGGCGTTCTGACGGTGTACTCGGAGTAGTAGCCGCGGGGCTGGCGCGGCAGCAGCCGCTCGCGATTCTGGAATACCGTGCCGTCCTTGCGGTACGGGAACGGGCCGCCCTGCCGGATCAGTGCCAGGGTCTCGCGGGCCTCCCACGGCAGGTCGCGGACCTGGATCTCGCCGGGCCCCAGTGGCGAGGCGCCCGGGGCACCCGGGGCGAACGCCGGCAGGCCGCGGGCCACCAGCAGGCTCGCGACGAGCAGCAACAGGCCGGCAACCAGCCAGACGAATTTCGGGCGCGACCGCATCGCTCCGATGCTAAGCGATCCGCCGGGTCGCGTCGCCGCGGGGCGGCGCGGTTCCGGGGAATCCCGGCGGCGACGCACCCGCGACCGGTCGGGTACGGACCGCGCGCCTTGCGCGGGCGGATCAGACGGCCCCGGACACCAGCGCGACCACCACGGCGCCCGAACCGGGCGGCGCCGACGCCCCGGTGACCGAGCCGATCGCCCGATCGGTGGCCGAACCGTCGGGCGCGACCCGGGCCCAGCCTCGCGGCAGCATGAACGCCAGCTCGGCTCCGCCGAAGGTGAGCGTCTCGTCCGGATGGCGGCCGCGGATGAAGCGCGTGCGCACCGGGCTGATCCAGGCCAGCTTGAGCGTCCACGGACCATCGTCGTTCAGCCGCACCGACGCGGTCGCCCGCAGCGCCGCGGACCCAGGCGACGGGACTCGCTGCTTCGCCGCGGCGATCTCCAGCGTGTGGGCGCGCAGCCGCTCGTTGACGACCGCGTCGATGCCGTTCAGGTTCTGCGTGACCTGCGGCTCGAACGCATCAAGCAGCGACGCCTTCAACTCCCGACGCCGCAACAGCTCGGGCGGTTCGACTGCCGCAGGTGCGCCCGCGGCCACGGTCTGGACAGATCGACGTGCCAGCGCGAGCGCAACGGCATCGCACTCGCGCTGGCGCAAAGCCCCGATCCGCTGTCAGGCCGGTCCGATGGGTGCATCCGCTGTCCCGTGATCGTGATCGCCGCAGCAACTCCGCCGATCGGGAGGCGGCAGGCGACGCCGATCCCAGTCACGGGTTCTCAGCGCAGCGCGTTGATGTCGATCACCGTCCAGGCGGTCATGTTGACCAGTCGGCGGGCGGTCGCCGAGGCGGTCAGCACGTGCACCGCGCCGGCCGCCCCGAGCAGCACCGGCCCGATCGCGATGTTGTTGCCGGCCGCGGTCTTGAGCAGGTTGTAGGCGATGTTGGCAGCGTCGATGTTGGGCATCACCAGCAGGTTGGCGTCGCCGGCCAGGGTGGTGCGCGGCACGATCCGGCGCCGGAACGCGGAATCGAGCGCCGCGTCGCCGTGCATTTCACCGTCGACCTCCAGGTCGGGAGCGCGCTCGCGCAGCAGGGCCAGCGCCTCGCGCATCTTGACCGCCGACGGATGGTCGGAGGAGCCGAAGTTCGAGTGCGACAGCAGCGCCACCGAGGGCCGGATGCCGAAGCGGCGCAGCTCCTCGGCCGCCATCAGCGTGATCTCGGCAAGCTGCCCGGCGGTCGGATCGGCGTTGACGTGGGTGTCGACGATGGTGACCTGGCGCCCGGGCAGCATCAGGGTGTTCATCGCCGCGTAGACGCTGGCGCCCGGCCGCCGGCCGATCACCTGGTCGATGTAGTGCAGGTGCTGGCTGTAGGGCCCGAACGAACCGCACAGCATGCCGTCGGCGTCGCCCCGGCGGACCATCAGCGCGCCGATCAGGGTGTTGCGCCGTCGCACCTCGATCTGCGCGTAGGCGGGCGACACGCCCTTGCGCTCGGTCAGCGCGTGGTAGGCCTGCCAGTACTCGCGGAACCGCTCGTCCCACTCGGGGTTCACGATCTCCAGGTCGCGCCCGGGCCGGATCCGCAGGCCGAAGCGTTCGATCCGACGCTCGATCACCGCGGGCCGCCCCACCAGAATGGGCCGGGCGATCTTCTCGTCGACCACCTGCTGCACCGCCCGCAGTACCCGCTCGTCCTCGCCCTCGGCATACACGATCCGGCGCCGGTCGCCGCGCCGGGCCGCCGAGAAGATCGGCTTCATGAAGTTGCCGGAGTGGTAGACGAACTGCTCGAGCTGCGCCCGATAGGCCTCGAAATCGGCGATCGGCCGGGTGGCGACGCCGGACTCCATCGCAGCCTGCGCCACCGCCGGCGCCACCCGGACGATCAGTCGCGGATCGAACGGGCGGGGGATCAGGTACTCGGGGCCGAACGACGACAGGCCCGTGGCGCCGTAGGCCGCGGTGACCACCTCCGACTGCTCGGCGCGCGCCAGCTCGGCCACCGCGCGGACCGCCGCGATCTCCATCTCGCGGGTGATGGTGGTGGCGCCCACGTCGAGCGCGCCGCGAAAGATGAACGGGAACACCAGGACGTTGTTGACCTGGTTCGGATAGTCGCTGCGCCCGGTGGCGATGACCGCGTCGTCGCGCACCGCGCGGACCTGCTCGGGCAGGATCTCGGGCGTGGGGTTGGCCAGCGCCAGGATCAGCGGGCGCGGCGCCATCCGGGCCGCCATCTCGGCCTTGAGCACGCCGCCCGCCGACAGGCCGAGGAACACGTCGGCGCCCTCGATCACCTCGGCCAGCGTGCGCGCCTCGGTGCGCTGGGCGAAGCGCGCCTTCTCCTCGTCCATCAGCACGGTGCGTCCCTCGTGGACCACGCCCTCGATGTCGGTGACCCAGATCTGCCCGCGCGAGAACCCCAGGTCGAGCAGCAGGTCGAGGCAGGCCAGCGCCGCCGCCCCCGCGCCGCTGACCACCAGCTTGCAGTCGGCGATGTGCTTGCCCACCACCTCGAGCCCGTTGAGGATGGCCGCGCCCACCACGATCGCGGTGCCGTGCTGGTCGTCGTGAAACACCGGGATGCGCATCCGATCGCGCAGTCGCCGCTCGATCTGGAAGCACTCCGGTGCCTTGATGTCCTCGAGATTGATGCCGCCGAAGGTGGGCTCGAGCGCCGCGATCACGTCGACCAGCCGGTCGGGATCGGTCTCGGCGATCTCGATGTCGAACACGTCGATGCCGGCGAACTTCTTGAACAGCACCCCCTTGCCTTCCATCACCGGCTTGGCCGCGAGCGGCCCGATGGCGCCCAGGCCCAGCACCGCCGTCCCGTTGGTGATCACCGCGACCAGGTTGCCGCGGGCGGTGTAGCGGAACGCCGCGGCCGGGTCGTCGACGATCGCCTCGCAGACCGCGGCGACGCCCGGCGAGTAGGCCAGCGCCAGGTCGCGCTGGTTGGTGAGCTGCTTGGTGGGCGTGACCGAGATCTTCCCGGCGCCGCCCTGTTCGTGGTATTCGAGCGCGGCGCGGCGCAGGTCGGGATTCAGGGGCTGGGGCATGGCGCAGGCCTCGTGCGGGTCCGGTGGGTGCGCGATTATGCGCGAGGCCGGGCCGACCGACGGCACCGCAGGGACTCCCGGCGGCGACCCGCGATGCGGTGCCCGCAGCCGCCGCCGATGGCCTGCCGGGGCCGCCGCCGTGCGCGCGCCGCGGCCCGACGGGCGGCCGTTGCGCGGGCCGCCGCCCGCCGGCGGCGCCGGACCCCGCGCGCTACCCTCTGCGGTGATCGCGCCGGGGGCGCGCACCGCGGAGCGCGGCGATGAAGGGCATGGTGTTCACCGAGTTCCTCGAGATGGTCGAGGCCCGCTGGTCGGCCGACATGGCCGACGACCTGGTCGAGCAGACGCCGCTCGCCTCCGGCGGCCGCTACACCGCGGTGGGGACCTACGACCACACCGAGCTGGTGGCCATGGTGCGGGCGCTGTCCGAGCGCATCGGCGTGCCCGTGCCCGACCTGGTGCGCGCCTTCGGCGAGTACCTGTTCGGGCGCTTCGTGGTCTCGCATCCGTCCTTCTTCGTGGGCATCGACGGCGCGCTGGACTTCCTCGAACGGATCGAGGACGTGATCCACGTGGAGGTCCTGAAGCTCTACCCGGACGCATCGCTGCCGCGCTTCGACGTCGATCGCGACGCCGACCGGCTGGTGCTGCTGTACCGGTCGAGCCGGCACTTCGAGGACCTCGCCCACGGGCTGATCCTGGGTTGCCTGGCCCACTACGGCCAGCGTGCCCAGGTCTCGCGCGCACCGGTGGTCGACGCCAAGGGCGCTGCGGTCCGGTTCGAGATCGTGCCGGAGCGATGAGCGCCGGCCCGACCGGACCCGGGCCGGGACCGGCCGACCCCGCGATCGACCGCCTCCTGCGCCGACTCGAGCGCGAGCGCGGCGCCCGCAAGGAGGCCGAGCAGCTGCTCGAGCGCAAGAGCGCCGAGCTGTTCGAGGCCAACCGCTCGCTGCGGGCGTTCAACGACCGCCTGGAGGCGCTGGTGGTGGAGCGGACCGCCGAGCTGCGCGACGCGCGGGACCGTGCCGAGGCCGGCACGCTCGCGAAGAGCCGCTTCCTCGCGACCATGAGCCACGAGATCCGCACCCCGCTCAACGGGGTGATCGGCATGATCGAGCTGCTGCGCGGGACGCCGCTCGATGCGCGGCAGCAGGACTACCTCGACTCGCTGCTGCAGTCGGCCGACACGCTGCTGGCGATCGTCAACGACGTGCTCGACTTCTCGAAGATCGAGGCCGGTCGCATCGAGCTCGAGCAGCGCGGGTTCGATCCGCTGCGGCTCGCGCAGGACGTGCTGACGCTGATGCGCCCGCTGGCCGATCCGAAGGGGCTGACGCTGACGCTGCGCGCCGGGGCGCTGCCCGCCCGCGCCGTCGGCGACCCCAACCGGCTGCGCCAGGTCTGGACCAACCTGCTGTCGAACGCGATCAAGTTCACCGCCCGCGGCGAGGTCGGCATGGCGCTGCACGCAGAGCCGCTCGCCGCGGGCGGCTGGCGGCTGCACGGCGAGGTCAGCGACACCGGGATCGGCATCGCCGAGTCGCAGCGCGACCGCGTCTTCGAGGCCTTCGGCCAGGCCGACTCGAGCACCACCCGGCGCTACGGCGGCACCGGCCTGGGGCTCGCGATCACCGCACGCCTGGTGGCCCTGATGGGCGGCAGCATCACGCTGAGCAGCGTGCCCGGGGTGGGCAGCCGGTTCGGGTTCACCGCGCTGCTGGCCGCCGCCGACCCGGTGCCGGCCGCCGGCGCAGCCGAGCCCGAAGCCGCCGATCACCCGCGGCCGCTGGAGCGGCTGCGGGTCCTGGTGGCCGAGGACAACCCGGTCAACCAGACCATCGCGATCACCGTGCTCGAACGGATGGGCATCACCGCCACGCTGGTGGCCGACGGCCGGGCGGCCCTCCAGGCGGTGGCGGACGGCGCCTTCGACGTGGTGCTGATGGACATGCAGATGCCCGAGCTCGACGGCGTGCAGGCCACCCGGGCGATCCGCGCGCTCGGGGCCTCGGTGGCGCAGCCGTGGATCATCGCGGTGACCGCCAACGCCTTCGAGCAGGACCGCCAGCGCTGCCTGGCGGCCGGCATGGACGACTTCGTCGCCAAGCCCTACAAGCCCGGCCCGCTGCGCGAGGCGCTGCAGGGCGCCCGCCTGCGGCGGGCCGACGGCCCGGCCGCCGGCTGAGCGCGCGCCGCGCCCCGGTCAGGCCAGCGCCTGCTCGAGCACCCGCGCCACGTGCAGCGCGTCGCGGCCGGCGCCGTCGGCGATCTGGTGCCGGCAGCTGGTTCCGTCGGCGACGATCAGGGTCCCGGCGTCGGCGGCCCGCACCGCCGGCAGCAGCGCGGCCTCGGCCATCCGCATCGATACCTCCCGATGCTCGGCCCGATAGCCGAAGCTGCCCGCCATCCCGCAGCAGCCCGACGCCACCGCCGTGACCTCCAGGCCCGGGATCCAGCGCAGCACGGCCAGCACGGGGCCGAAGGCGTCGAACGACTTCTGGTGGCAGTGGCCGTGCACCAGGGCCCTGGATTGCGGCAGGGGCCGCAGATCGAGCCGCAGGCGGCCGGCGGCCCGCTCGGCCACCAGGAACTCCTCGAGCAGCTGCGCCCGCGAGGCGAGCAGCCGGGCGGCACCGGGCCGGCCGATCGCGTCGTCGAGCCGCAGCGCGAGGAACTCGTCGCGCAGCGTCAGCAGGCACGAGGGCTCCAGCCCCACCACCGGCACGCCGCGCTCGGCGAACGGCAGCAGCGCCCGCAGCGTGCGCAGCGCCTCGGCGCGCGCCGCCTCGACCTGGCCCGCGGCGAGCCGGGTGCGCCCGCAGCACAGCGGCCGCTCGCCCTCGGCGATGCCCGAGCCCGCCGCGCCGGCCACGTGCACCCGGTATCCGGCGGCCCGCAGCACCCGCAGCGCGGCCCGTGCGTTGTCCGGCTCGAGGTGCTCGTCGAAGGTGTCGACCCACAGCACCACCTCGGGTGCGGTCGCCGGCACCTCGGCGGGCGCGGGCGCGAGCGTGCGCAGGAAGCCGTCGCGGCGCAGCCGCGGCAGCGACCGACGCGCGCTCAGCCCGAGCCAGCGCTCGGCGATCCGGCGGGCGAAGGGCAGCTGCGCCAGCCGGTTGGCCAGCGGCGCGAACGCCGAGACGCGCGGCAGCCACCCCGGCATCGAGGCGACCAGCCGTTCGCGCAGCGGCGTGCCGTGCCGGGCGTGCCAGTGGTGCAGGAACTCGGTCTTCATCCGCGCCATGTCGACCCCGGTGGGGCACTCGCGCCGGCAACCCTTGCACTGGACGCACAGCGCCAGCGCGTCGTGGACCGCCGGGCTCGCCAGGCCGTCGGGCCCGAGCTGCCCCGAGACCGCCAGCCGCAGCGTGTTGGCGCGCCCGCGGGTCACGTCGCGCTCGTCGCGGGTGGCCCGGTAGGACGGGCACATCGTGCCGGCGTCGAACTTGCGGCAGTGCCCGTTGTTGTTGCACATCTCGACGGCCTTGGCGAACCCGCCCGCCGGGTCGCCGCCGGTGCCGGGCGGCGAGACCGCCACCCCGTTGCCTTCGCGGACCCAGCCCTCGCGGTGCGCCCCGGCCTCCGAAGGGTCGTTGTGACGATCCCAGTCCGACCAGTCGAGCGCGGTCTGGAGCGGCCGGATCGCGTAGCCCGGCGCGAAGCGGAACAGGCTCGCGTCGTCCATCCGCGTGGGCCTGACGATCTTGCCGGGGTTCATCCGGTCCTCGGGATCGAACAGCCCCTTGACCTCCTCGAACGCCCGCACGAGCCGCGACCCGAACTGCCACGCCACCCACTCGCTGCGCACCAGGCCGTCGCCGTGCTCGCCCGAGAACGCCCCCTTGTACGCCCGCACCAGCTCGGCCGCTTCCTCGGCGATGGCGCGCATCTTCGCGGCGCCGCCGCCGTGCTCGCGCAGGTCGAGGATCGGTCGCACGTGCAGCGTGCCCACCGAGGCGTGCGCGTACCAGGTGCCCTGGGTGCCGTGGCGGGCGAACACCTCGGTGAGCCGCGAGGTGTAATCGGCCAGGTGCTCGAGCGGCACCGCGCAGTCCTCGATGAACGAGACCGGCTTGCCGTCGCCCTTCATCGACATCATGATGTTCAGCCCGGCCTTGCGGACCTCCCACAAGGCCTTCTGGCGGGCGTCGTCGGACAGCGCCACCACGCTGCCCGGCAGGCCGAGGTCGGCCATCAGCTCGTGCAGCCGCGCGAGCCTCGCGAGCTGCGCATCGTGCGCCTCGCCGGCGAACTCCACCAGCAGCACCGCCTGCGGCTCGCCCACCAGCGCCGTGTCGATCGTCGGCCGGAACGCCGGGTTCAGCCGCGACAGCTCGATCATCGTGCGGTCGACCAGCTCGACCGCGACCGGCCCGAGCGCCACGATGTGCCGGGCGGCCTCCATCGAGGCGCGGAAGGTGGGGAACGACACCACCCCGAGCACCTTGGCGCCCGGCAGCGGCGACAGCTTCAGGGTGATCCGACGGGTCCAGGCGAGGGTGCCCTCGGAGCCCACCAGCAGGTGCGCGAGGTTCAGGCCGCCGTCGGCGGTGTAGGGCCGCTCGGAGCGCGGCTCGAAGATGTCGAGGTTGTAGCCGCCGACCCGTCGCATCACCGTGGGCCACACCCGGCGGATCTCGTCGCGCTCGCGATCGGCGATCGCATGCAGGCCGCTCACGATCTCGCGGATGCGCTGGCTCCCCAGGCCCATGTCGCCCGCCGAGCCGTCGCCGCGGGTGAAGGTGCCCCACCAGCCCTGCGTGCCGTCGGCGAGGATCGCGTCGATGCCGACCACGTTGTGGACCATGTTGCCGTAGGCCAGCGAGCGCGAGCCGCAGGAGTTGTTGCCGGCCATGCCGCCGATCGTGGCCTGCGCCGCGGTCGACACGTCGACCGGGAACCACACGCCGTGCGGCTTCAGGAAGGCATTGAGCGCATCGAGCGCGATGCCGGGCTGCACCGTGACGGTGGCGCTCGCCGGGTCGGCGCGTGCGACCCGGGCGTCGAACGAGACCACCTCGTTCAGCCACTTCGAGTGGTCGACCACCAGCGCCGCGCCTATGGTCTGGCCGCACTGGGAGGTGCCGCCGCCGCGGGGCAGGACCGGCACCTTCAGGTCGCGGGCCACGTCGAGAGCGACCGCCAGGTCGGCCTCGGTGCGCGGCACGGCCACGCCGATCGGCTCGACCTGGTAGACCGACGCGTCGGTCGCGTAGCGCCCGCGCGAGGCGGCGTCGAACAGCACGTCGCCCCGCATCTCGCGCCGCAGGCGGGTGGCCAGGTCACTGCGTGCCAGGCGCGGCGAGAGGAACACGCGGCGGCCGCCGTCGATCCGTTCGGGTGCGTTCATCGCCGGTCCTTTGCCGATTGCGGCGCGCCCTCGGCGCCGTCGAGCTGCGCCAGCGCGGTGGCGCGCTTGTGGTCGAGGTGGCCGCGCAGCACCGCGGCGAGCCGCGGCCCGTCGCCGGCCTCGAGCGCCTCGATCATCGCCGAGTGCTCGGCGACCGCGGCATCCCACTTGTCGCGATTCAGGTTCGAGCGGAACCGCAGCGACTGCAGGCGGGTGTTGAGCCGCGCGTAGGTGTCGGCCAGCACCGGGTTGCGGGCGCACGCCACGAGGCGGCGATGGATCGCGCTGTTGAGCCGGTAGTAGGCGGACAGGTCGCGGCGG
>Ga0169931_10014079_pt1 | contig 10859 bp, 6 predicted proteins | sample Kivu_15m_20L_FD_129675 | JGI IMG/M metagenome (GOLD analysis project Ga0169931, IMG submission 129675) | Freshwater microbial communities from Lake Kivu, Western Province, Rwanda to study Microbial Dark Matter (Phase II) - Kivu_15m_20L... | ecosystem: Environmental > Aquatic > Freshwater > Lake ... | reverse complement strand
TATTTTTATTTGAAGATGTATATAATTCCTGAAATAAAACATAAATAACATTATCTTAAATCATAGGAAAACTTAATTTAGATCTTATAATTTAAAAACGAAAACTTCTAAATAAACTTAAGTTTAAGACGGTTGCCTATATTTAATTTTATTGATTCAAGAATTTTATTTAATAATTCAGTTTTATAAATGCTTCTGCGCTATTGGATGGTAATATTAAATTGTGATTACAACTTATATCTGATACTATATTAAAAACAAATAAAAATACAGATTTTTTTATCGAAATAATATCAAGAATCAACTTGATTAAGCAATTATTAAATCGAAAGAAAGTTATAAGCATCAGCTCCCTCTTATTAGTTTAAGAAAATTTAATTCTTGAAAAATTCATTCAATTTATTGTTAAGCTTTAAATATAAGATTTATAATTATATATAAAGTAGTATTAATTTGCGGAGATAAAATGACATCTCTATTAAATCGAATACACGATAATTACATAAAATTCTAATCTTTATTCAAAAGCTTCAAATTTATGGCTATTAATAAAAGTAAGAAAGTACAAGGCTTTAATCATGAGTTATAAATTATTTATTAATATTTATTTGATAATTTCTTTATATTATCTCTAGTCAATCTATATACAGTCCATTCATCCATAGGTAGGGCCCCTAAGCTCTTGTAGAACTGTATAGAAGGCTCATTCCAGTTTAAAACCCACCATTCGAATCTTGGACAGTTTCTTTCATCCGCGATTCTACACAGATAGGAGAAGATATTTTTGCCTATTCCTTTACCTCTAAAACTGGGGGGTTACATACAAATCATCCAAATAAATCCCGGGTATCCCAGTCCAAGTACTAAAATTGTGAAAATAAATTGCGAAGCCGGCAGGAACATCATTGTAATAGCAGATAATCGCTTCAGGAACTGATTTATCACTGAATAAAGAATTTTCTAAAATTTTTTCGTTTGAAGTTACTTCATGGCTTGACTTCTCGTAATCTGCTAATTCCTTTATAAAATTAAATATTAAAGGAATATCCTCTTTTGTAGCTTGTTTTATTTCGATTCTTTCAGATTCCAAAAGAAGGTTATCGTTTAATTCGTCTGGGGTTTTAGAGAGATAAAATTTTATCGAATTACAAAATTCTTCACCGTCGAGGATATAAAATAAATTCAAATTCAAAGAATTTTCCCTGTTCGATTGTTGTATAGAGAATTTATTTTTCTTAAACTTTTCAGAAATTTTAAGGAAAATTTCTTTTGCTGTTGTAGCATTGAAAAAAATAGGGCTTATACGTTTCAAGCTTGTCAAAGTGTGGCTGGTAGAAAATTTTTTACCAGAATTTATCTCAGTCAGAGATAAATTAATCATTTTAGAAACAGTATAAATTTCTAATTTGAATTTAGTCATGTCAGATTCAAAGATTGTAACTAGAGGATCTTCCATAAAATATGTTTTCTAAAATTGAAATAAATAATAAATAATCTTAATCATAAACATACAGAGATAATTTGTAATATATAGGTTTATAACAGATATAATTACGTCTATAACAACAAATTTATCAACAATATATTACAGAATAACATCAACAAAATATTTAAATGTAATAAATATGATTATGAATATGATGATGATTATGCTAATATCTCTCATAACGATGTTGCATATAAATAATACTTTATTTAATAAAACTTTATGCAAATACTAGTATACAATTAATTAAAAATATAAATGAACAGCCAATCAATATTATCCAGCCTCCTAGACAATATTGAAACTAAATTAAAAAGTTAAAATATCTTTTACCTAATCTTTCTTATAGTGAAGAGCCAAACAGAAAATAATCCTTCCACAAAAATATTTTCTGATTTAGACTACTTTAAAGAAGCTTCTCAAAAGAATTACGACTCTAGTATCTTCAATCAGGACCCACTCAAAGCTTTAAAAACTGAATTTGATTCGACAAATTATCAACCAGATCGTCGTCAAATTCTTTCCTCTTTTAAAAACCCTCAAGCTAATTCAACACCTGTCGAAACTCGTCAGATAATCGAAAGAGAAATGGAGCCATATATTTTTTCTATCAAAAACGAATTGAAATTGATGATTGAAAACTTCACGAGGGAATTGGGGGATTACAAATTCATCAAAAGCGAATTGAATCTGGTTAAAGAAACCGTCATGGAAAATAAAAAGATTATTCTCATATTTCAAGAAGACATAGAGAAAAAATTTTCGGATTATTCACAAAAATTTTTCATTTTCAACAAGCAGTTTGAGGATGTGAAATACAACTTTGTCGATATCACTCAGAAATTTAAGAACTACGACAAGTTGGTTTCAAATAACGAAGAAAGAATTATACAAACTGAAAACTTAAGAGAGAAAATGCTTCTAATAGAAAAAGATAACAAAAATCTTTTGAAAAAATTAGACGAAGAGATTCTCATTAGAAACAATCAAAACTTGAATTTTTCTAATAAGTTGAAAAATTTCGAAACTTCGATCGATAATATTAAAGACGAATCGATACATTTCAATGAAGATTTATCTAATGTTAAATCAAATAATTCCTATCTATCGAATAGATTAGAAGAATTAAATAGAAATTCTCAAAAAATTTATCAGAATGAATCACAAATTCATATTTTAAAAGAGAAGATAAATTCTAACACAGATAATATATTAAATATCGGTTCAAACTTAGAAAATATCGGAGCAAGGATGAATAATCTAACTGAGAAATTCCAAAATTCAGAAAATTCTCAGAATAGGGAAATGAACAAAATTTCAGATAGATGCATAGAAATAAATAGAAACCTCTCGACTTTGAAAGAAAAGGTTGAATCGATCACGGATACTCAGAACTTTCTCAAAAGCGGCCTCTCATCTCTATCGATTTTAGAAAATAAAGTAAAGCATGTTGATGAGCAAATGACCAAAACAAGAAGCGATTTGTATAATAAATCAGAAGAAATAGAAAATAAAACCCTTCTAGCAGCAAATGAAATTTGTGAGAAGATGATAGATGAAAAGACTGCTGAGATATCAGCCAGACTGAACTCCTCTGTAAATGTTTTATCTAAAAATATCAACGAATATCAATCGAAATTAGATGAGGTTATAAAAGCGAATGTCAGAGTTAAAAAAGATGAAGAAAAAGACAAAAAGGAAGAAGAAAATACTATAAAAAATTATTTAGGATTAGAAATTACTAAGCAGATCGATTCAGCATTACTTAAGGAAAGAGAAAGATCAGAGCAGAGGGAAAAGGATTTAATAGTAACAGTTGAGAAGAATTTGAATTCACTAAATCAAAAACACACCTGTGCTAATTTTAATAACGAAGGCCAGTCAGAGATAAACAAAGTTTTACAAAATGGGTTGGAAAAAGTAATTAAACAAACGCTTAATTTATCAAATGATGTTAACTCTTTGAAAAATGACGGACAAAGATTTGAAGAAAATTTCGAGTCTATAGAAAAAAACTTCGAAAAATTGAACGAGAAATCAAACGGCACAGTGAATAACTTGGCAATTATCGACAAAAAGCAGAATTTGATAAATGAAATAATCAAAGCACTAACAGCAAACATAGAAAAAGACAAAAATAATTTTCAAGGACAATTGGACTCTATTACGAACGTACAAAGGGAGTCCTTAGAGAACACAATCAAAATTGTCAACGGGCTTAAATCAGATATAGAAATCAAATTTTCCTATGTAAACGAAACCACTAAAGAGAATATCAATAAAATCTCTTTGATAGAAGATAAGATAAAAAATAATTCGGAATCCTTCTCTAATAACCCAAAAGAATCCAGACATCCATCAGAAGGGATGATGATAGCATCTGATTTCGAGAAGAAATTTAAAGAGTTATCAGAACAAAATGAGGTTTACAGACAAAAAATCGAAAAAGCTCTCAGCAAACTTATTTCCATTACAGTAGAGAGAGAACTATTTCAAACTAACGAAAAATTGATTGAAACAGATGAAAAATTTTCGAAGATCACAAATTACTTCAAATCCAAAATAGAAGACATAGAGGAGTTCATAAATTATATGAATAGCAAATATGAAGTTAATTATCAACCTGTTAATAATTCTAAAATATCTAAAATCATGGGAAATCAGAATAATGTAACTAACCATGAAATGCAGGAGGAAGCTTCAAATGCAGATCACAAGGATTTAGAATTTCTGTATAATATTTTAATATGGCCATCTGGAGTGGTGAGTAATATCATTGCCTGTGATAAATTTAATCTAAAAATTCCTCAAAACAAAATATTATCAGAAAAGTTCTCTGACAAAGAAATATTCCAAATGGAATATGAAATAAAATCCAATAAAAATTCAGTTGATGATAAATTCGATAAAAAAATTTCAAGTGTTCGAGAGAAATGGGAGAAGAATACTAAATACCACTCAACCCACCCTATGAATTATCATGAAATTAAACATGAGATGAGGGGATATCTTAATAAATACTTAATCATCCCTAAACAATACGAAAATATTTTGGAATTCGATGGAGAAGAATATCATGATGCGATAGATACTAATTCTAATAAAAGTAATAAAAATAGTTTTAAGAATAAAAGAGCTAATTACGATTTTCAATCCTTCGGAATAGAAAATAATAAGAATGACGATGATTTGGTTTATTTCGTAGGAAACGAAAATGATTTTATGGGGGGCGATGATGATTTTGATAAATTTTCGATTTAAATTTTTATTTTAGAATTAAATTTATTTTTTAATTTATTTAAAAATGTTTATGATCACTAGCATTGTAAATAATTTTTCTTTTAAAATATATTTAATTGAATAAATAAATAATTAAATTTATTATAGATATTTATTAATTCCTTTACTACTTACTTAGTATAAAAATAATTGTTATATTTACATTTTCAAAGAAATAAATTAATATAAAATAAACCATGGAGCTTCAAATTATACCAAAGCAATTTTCAGTCGCTTGGAGGGACATCAATTACACAATTACCCCCCCAGCAAAAAGAGGAGAAGAAACCAAGAAGAAGCAAATTCTTAGCAATGTTTCTGGTTTTTCCTACAGCAAAGAAATCTTGGCGATTATGGGGCCTAGTGGGGGTGGGAAGACATCGCTTTTGAATTTTTTAACAAATAGAATAAATTTTACCAGCGGCAGTGAGCATAACGGAGAAATTTACATAAACTCAGACAAAAAGGATTTTCAATATATGGAAGACATTTCATCGTATGTTATGCAAGACGATGTACTATTTGATACATTGACCCCATATGAAACGTTTTTAATTGTATCTAAATTAAGAAAAAAGATGAGCAATGAAGAACACGAAAAAGAGGTGAGGTCCTTACTTGAAGAGCTAAAACTGACTAAATGCATGAATGTCAGGATTGGTAATGAAATGCAAAAAGGAATTTCAGGTGGTGAAAGAAAAAGGACGTCAATAGGCATCGAAATCATTTCTAATCCTTCTATTTTATTCCTCGACGAACCAACATCTGGATTAGACTCCCAAACTAGTTTAGTCGTCATCGAATTTATTAAGGAAATTGCTAAAAATAAAAATATGGCTGTTATACTCACAATACATCAGCCTTCGACTAAAATTTTAAATACTATCGACAGAATCTTGTTACTTAACAGAGGAGAATTGGCCTACCAAGGAAAAACTTCTGATGTTTCTGATTATTTTGAAAAGATGAAATTACCTCTTGGTGAGATGGCTAATCCTGCAGATTCTTTTATGCATAAGATAGAAGAACAAAATTCAAGATTTGACAGAAATGAGAAACTGTTTCCTGGGGAAGTCACGGTTACAGAAAATTATAAATCTGAAAACCAAAAACAAATAGAGTCTAGTATTGATAGTATTTTATCTAAAAGTGAGCCTTGTGAATTGAAACCCAAAAATCTTTTGAGCGTGGGATTCGTAGATCAATTTGCGGTTCTAAGTCAAAGAACATGGAAGATCCTATTACGTAATCCAGCAGCTTTCAAAATTCGTATTGCTATGATTATTTTGTTCAGTTTTATTACTTGTTCGATCTTTTACAGATTAGATAACGATATCCAAGGAGTTTACAATAGAACAGGATTTTTCTTCTTTTTTACTGTCAACACTTTTATGTCGTTGCTATTTCAATCTATTTTAGCCTTCCCGGTAGAGCGAGGAATATTTCTCAGAGAGCATGCAAACAAGCTATATGGGGTACTACCCTATTATCTCTGCAAAAATTTGATTGAGACTCCTGTTGGTTTAATTGGTTCTTTCATATTTGGTAGTATTGTTTATTACATCGTTGGGTTAAGAGCTGATGCTGAATATTTCTTTATTTTCCAATTAAACTTTGTGGTCCTTTCGTGGCTTTCACAGTCTATGGGTCTATGCTTTGGTGCTTCTTTCTCGAGTTTGAGTACAGCCTTGATCATTTCTCAATTTTCTGTAATGCCTGCTTTCCTATTCTCAGGATTCCTCATAAATCAAGAAAACATGCCAGTTTGGCTAGGCTGGATAAGATTCCTTTCTCCATTTAGATATTCTTTAGAAGCTTCTATAAGGAATGAATTCGAAGGGAATACACTATTACCTGAAGCTTTTAATCCTGTAAAAACTTTAAACTTAGATATTGGTTTATGGAACTGTATTGCTATAATGTTCTGTTATGGGTTTTTGTTAAGAATTTTGGGTGGTATTTTCCTTGCCCTTCTAGTAAGAAAAACTGGATAAGATCGTCTTAGGCAGATTAAATCAAGTATTTAATATTACTAGTAATAGAATAATCATATTAGTTAAAAGTTAGTTGAATATCGCAATTTATTAATGTATAGGACATTTATAAATAGATTTTAACAAATTAATAATATTTAATCTTTATTAGATTATAAGAAATTCTTTGAATTTAAAAATGAAATCTATAAATATATAAATATGTAATCAAATGAAATTTCGAGATTAAATTGGATGGATTTAATCATGTTTTATTTATTTAAAAAGTGAATTAAAAGCTGATGAAGAATATAGATAATAATGAACCCCCATCGTCCCTATAGACGCAACTACAATTGCGCCAGATAAATATTTTAAGAATTTTGAATTTTTTATTGACTGAGCAAATGTAATTTTAGGTCTCTCTGCTTCTAACCTTTTTTCCTCTTCTTCTTCTAATTTTCTTTCTTCCTCGAAAATTTTTTCTAAAGAATATTGAAACAGCTCGAAATTGAAGTCACCCGTTGCGAAGACATCCTCACATAATTTATATTTCAACTCATCAACAATTTTTAAAAACGTCACGTCTTCAAACAGCGATCTAATATTAATTATTTTATTTACATACCTCTCTTCATCTGATAGTTCTTTCATCACGCTGTCACTGATGTTTTCAAAAGAGAAATTCATATAAAATTTAAAACTCTCGTATGTAGTCATAAATCTTTCGATTTCTTTATAAGACAATTCAAGCTGTTCTTCATTTTTTGATTCTGTGAAAAATTTAATGGCGAGATTATATTTTCCTTTCATGCTATAAATTAAGAAATATTAAATCTTATTCTTTTTTACTCTTTCATTATTTTATATTGCATCATAGCGTCTTTACTTTTAGTAAATACAACATCGTCTGGGTTTAATTTATTTATCTTGATTCTATCGTAACTTCTTTTAGCCTTAGTAATTAAAGCCTTAGTAGCTTCAACTTTTGACATAGATTTCTTTGTGATAATTTCAAATAAAATTTCTCGATGTTCCTTGTAGATTTTTAAGTTTTCTTCTTTCTTATTACATGCGATGGCTTTATCTATATCAGCAAGTGCCTTTGTAAGATCTTCGTCAGTTGAATTTTTGTTGTAAGTCCTCGCCTGTGATCTTCTAAAGAATACATCAGATACTTTTTCCTCTGCAATTTTTTCACATTCGTCAAGGCATTCGATAGCTTCGTAATAGTGTCTTAATTCAATGTAGGCATAGCTTAGATCCATCAAGAGATAAACAACACAAGCTTTGAAAGAATCTTCTTCAACTGCTACATCGTCGAGATACACTTGTTTCTCTATTATATCAGAGTCAAGGATCGGATCGAGTGAGGGTTTTTTAAGGAATTCCTCTTGACGTTTTTTATCTTTGAATTCAATCCATTTTAGTAAGCCATATGAATAAATGTAGTTTTCTATTGCCTCTCTGTACTTCTTCCTACGGTACAATCGATTTCCTTTTTCTTTCACATCATCGTAGAGGAAGAAAACTCTGGGGAACTCGGCTTGATGAACTTTCGCAAGTTTTTCTTGATTTTGAAAAAAGAGAGTGTATTTCATATGGCGAGGTAATTGCCGGATTGTTTTTGTTTTTTCTAGAAATTCTTCGTCGTCTAATCCACCTCGCATTAGAAACATAAAATCAAATTGACCGAATCTTGGGATTTCGTAGGCTGCTTCGAAATGCTTGTTAGGAGGGTCTTTTTTGTGCTTGTTCATAACAGGGCAACCCCCTTCGTTATTACTTTCTTCTTCTTCCTCATCTTCATGGTTCTTTTGTATATTCTCTGGATTTGCTTTTGTTTCTTGTCCTGGTTTATAAGGACATTCACTTTTCTTAGTTGTCTCTGCATGGTTGATTGGACATTTAGAATTATTATTTGCTTTTATCGATGATAATTGATTTGATTCAACTCCTTTTTCAGTGTCGGTAGTTCTTATACTACTGCCAATCTCGAATCCTTCTTGTTTATCATTAACTTTTTTCCCTCCCGTTAAAAACGAAAATTTGTTTATGAAATTAGTATATGGGCAATTGGAATTTTTCTGACCATAATCATTGGAATTATTTGTGTAAGGATTAAAATTTTTAGATTCCATTAATATTTATGATTATTATATAATAAAATGTAAAGGGATAAATTGAGGTTAATTGTATGATATTTAGGAGACAGATATAGTTCATCTTATTATTTGATTTTGAAATTGAAAACAGGAAATTAGATTAATTAATTTCAACTTGGTAAAAACGCTTACATAGGTACCTTTATTAAAGCAGAAATAAGGTATATATAATAATATTTATCTTTATCATAAATTAAGACCACAAAAATTTTTTGTTATCTTAAAATTCTTTTCAAAAATTCTATTGAACAAGGCTTCCCCATCCATATTAACATTAGTTTTTGCTTGGGAATATCTTTTATGAATTAGTTTGAAATTATTTTTTTTCACCTCAGGTTTTTGGGATAATTCTTTTTTGTAATTCAATGAAACAGTTCCTTCTTGTCCATTACCAGATTTTAGACAGATGTATGGCAATTTATTTATAGGTTCGTATAAATTTTTCTTTTTTATCTTTTCAACAATTACATTATGCTTTGATTGTATTTCTACTTGTAATTCTTTATTGCTGTATCGAGTGTAAGAATCGACTGTATCAACATAATCCTGTTCCGTTTCCGAGCTCCTGTTGAATAAACCGTGTTTAAAGAATAATTTTTTGTGTGTAGCTCCTTTCTTTTCAGAGTTGGTCTCGTTTTCTTTTTTCTGAATGTGAGGTTTTTCCAAATTTTTAAAATTTTTAATTTTCTTTTTCATTTTCATTTTTCTTTCTGTTTCAGTTTCTATTTCTGCTTGATTTAAATTCTGTTCAAAAATTACAAATTTATTTTTATCTAAAAAAGGAAATAATTCTCCTACTAGGTTTAAATGATTAATAATGCTTTTACTTGTCTGTGATTTAGGCACGATGGGATATTGTGTCATTTTGAAATTTCTATTTTCTACTTTATGTTCGCTATGTGAATCGTTCACAGTGGTCTCATGGGGATCCGAAGTTTTCTCTGCTGATTTTTTAGCTTTGTTCATCTTTATATTATTCTTGTGAAAATTGTTGAAATTATTTTCGTTTAATAAAGTAAGGAATTTTTTATTATGAAAGTTTTTCTTTGAATTTGAATATGAATTATAAGGCATTTTATTTTAATTTTAATTATTTAATGAGAATAAAAAATAAAAATATTGTTAACAAATATAAAACACTCCTATAAAATTTATGCGACTATGAATTAATATGAATAAAATATGTCGAATTTTAAATTTGAAATTTTTTAAATTATCCTTACTTATAATCAATCAAAATATTAAAAAATTTATTATGCATTTTAAATGTTAAAAAGAATAAAATTACTTATAATTAATTTAAAAATGATAAAAGAAGATAAATTTAGTTTACTTGATGATTCAGACAACGAAATAAACTCCATTTATCAGCCTCCACAACTTTTATGCAAGGAATGCACACAAAACTACAAAAATTGCATTTTTTGTGAGGGGTTATTCGATCTTGAAAGCATTTCAATTCACATAGAAACTTGCAAAGCTATGCATTTCTTTTCGGAAGAAGAACAATCAAAAAATTATGAAAAAGAAACCGCCAAATGCAAGTTTTGCTCATGCATTCTTAAGCTTGATGAATATCCTCGACATGAAAATATCTGTAAGCGATCGGCTGATTCTTTATTAGTCGAATGCAAGTTCTGCAAAAGACATACCCTTGCTGAATTTATAGAAACACACGAGAGAAAATGTGAAATTCTTCAAACTGTTGAATTATTTAAAAACGAGTCTCTTCCATGTACACTTTGCGGAAGAAATATTTTATTATTTGAATACACTAGCCATGAAGGCATGTGTCAAAGAAGAAAGATTGAAGAGGAATTCATAAAAAAAGAGTATGAAAAGCATGAGGTTAATTATCCAGAAGAATGGGGGAAAGAAATCGCCTTAAAAGATGAAAAGGACCATAATCTCAATGTAATTACTTTAACTAGGGAAACCAAATTCAAATTTGTTTCT
>Ga0169931_10014078_pt1 | contig 10860 bp, 7 predicted proteins | sample Kivu_15m_20L_FD_129675 | JGI IMG/M metagenome (GOLD analysis project Ga0169931, IMG submission 129675) | Freshwater microbial communities from Lake Kivu, Western Province, Rwanda to study Microbial Dark Matter (Phase II) - Kivu_15m_20L... | ecosystem: Environmental > Aquatic > Freshwater > Lake ... | reverse complement strand
AATAAAACCTCTTATTTATTTTAGAAAAAAGAATCGTAACAATGATGATGCATCATATGAATAAGAGAGGGAAGGGGAAATTTTTTTTTAAATTAATTTATGCTAATTTCTTAATTTAATATTTCTAGTTTTATTATAAGACTCGATATTTTAATTATAATAAATTTTTTCTAAAGAAATGAATCCCGATTTATTAAATTTATCAATATTAGAAGTCCAAGAGATTTACTTGGACGAATCTATTTACAGCAGAACTAGTAATTCAAAAGCTAAATCTAAAGAGGATGACTATTCCAAAGCTTTTACCAAAGATATTCTAATAAATTTTCTTATTGATCCCAAATATGAAGATCTATTCGAACTTAATAAGAGAACTCACCAGAATATATACATGTCTATTTTAGATAATATAATAAAAAAACATTCTTACTTCAAATCTAAAAATGTTATTTATGGAGAAATTTCGAAAAGTATGAAGAGAATCTACACTGATAGGAATTTTTCTATAAACTTCATGAATAATATAACATATGACAGAATCAAAAATGGATTTTCAACCGAAGAAATTCTAAACGAAATTTCGTTTATCTATAATACAAAAAGGACTCTTGAATTTTATTCAAACAAATCAATAAAAGATTTAATTAAAAGGTCAACTAAAGTAAATCGAGAACAAGTACCCGATAGAATGCTTAAATCTATTTATTTCGATTATAAAAATTTAAAAGAAGAAACATTTTTAGAAAAAGATTTCAACACGATCCGATTCCTAATCGATGGACCCCAACAATTAAGGCGTCCTCTAGACTCAGACTATGGACATTACAGGTACATACCAATTCAATGTAAAGATTATTGTCAGAAAATTTTTTCTGATTTTTATGAAAATCTGATTAATCATGCCCCCTACCAAGAATTGATAACTAATATGAAGCCGTATGAAGTTAATTCTTTTGTATCTGAATTGAAATTGCATTTCTTAAAAAATTGTATATTCGCACATAACATCAACGAGATATCATATCATCCCTTGAAATATATGACAAAATATTGCAAGCATTCCAATTGTATTCATAAGCAATGCGCATTCGCCCATTTAGATAAAAAGGAAGAGTTGATTCTTATTTTCAATATCAAACAATTTGAAGAAATAAGAAGAGACCTGACTGGATTTATAAAACAGCAGAATTCTTTGACAAAATATGATAGGTATTTTTACAATCCAGGAGATTTAGTAAATGCTGAAGACAAAGAAGCTAATTTTGAAAAAAGTGATAAATTTGACAATATTTTAAATAGTAACAATCAATTATTATTTACACTCAAAGTTTATGAATGCAAGAAAAAAGATCTTTGCGAAAATATCAAAAATTGTCCTTTTTATCATTCTACTTTAGAAAGAAGAAGAAGCCCTGAAATCTTCCCAATCAAAAATAACAAACCTTGTAAAAAGGTCTATGTCGAGAACAAGTGGAAGAATCCTAAATTATGCGAAGCTGGAGATTCATGTAATTATTTCCATACAAGAAATGAACTTTTGTATGATTCAAGAAATTATAAAAAAATTTATGAATGTTACATAGAGAAAAACAAAGGAGTTTGTGAGTTTTATAAATTATGCCCATATAAGCACATCATTGATATTGATGTAGGTGCTCTTTATCTCCCGAAAATCGAAAAAGCGACAATTTTAGAAATGGTGAAGGTTTACCTTTCTTATTATAATGAATCTAAGAAAATAAAGCGAAAAATTCAAAAGAATAATTTAGTTTGTCCAAATTGTGAAGATTTTATTAAGGATCAGATGGTCGTATTCAAATGTGGGCATAATTGCTGCTACAAATGTGTGAAAGTTATGAAAAATTGTTCTTTACTGTGTCTGAAGATACTTGGGAATTCTTTAGAAATAGATAAAGACTATTATGTGTTCGATTTTAGAAAAAATATAAGCATTAAGACTGAAAATGCTTTTGAATTTTCTAAGGAGGATGAAAATCTTGACTTTTACGATTTGAAAAACAAATATGAATACAAAGCAAATGAGAGGGACGACGAATCTTGGTTAAAATTTAATTAGTTTGAATAATATGAATATGAATTTAATGTAAAATGAATTATAAAATTTCGCATTTCAGAACTCATATATAAATCAATAAAAGTAACAATTATATTGGAATAAATCAAAAAAATGTCTTAGGTAAGCTTAAAATTTTGTAATTATTATTATTAACAAATTAAATTCCTTAAAATTATTGGAAAATTATTTTATAGAAATTTAGAGACTTAAAAAGGATTTTTATACTAATATAATATGGTTTCTATTTAAGATTTAACTTAAAGCAGCAGCAGCCTCTTTTAAATTCTAAATTATTTTCTTTAATGTTGATAATTATTTCATTTTTATAATTTCTTTTCACTCAGATTTAGTATGAAGGTTAAACTTCTCATTATTTTGCAAAGGGACATAAAACACCATTTCATTTTCTGCATATATTTCAACTGTGCAGCTAATTTTCTTACTATCAACACGAAAAGATCTCTTGAAATTTTCATCTGAAAGATTAGAATTAAGAGCCTTGTAGAATTTTTTAATTCCAATCAACATAGAAATCATATTAACATATGGAAAAGTAACCCTTAAACAATTTGTATCGGGAATCTCAGCTTTTCTGAAATTATTTTCTCTCAAATATTCTTCGAGAGGTTGATTAACTGATTTATTTCTTTGGAAATCGCTTGAGTCTTTGCAGATTCCAAGAACTGCTCTGCATTTAGATTTGTCGGTCATTTTTTTAGGATCATCGTAGTATATCCCTATGGAATTGTAAACATATTTGTCTAAATTGAATTTCTTGAATATTTCATTTATTTTGGCGAATTCTTTCCCTACATTCATGTATTCCCCAGTGTAGCAGATGTAGTAAATCTCACTGTGCTTGAACTGTCCGTTGCTGAATTTAATGGGAGTTAATAATCCAACATCCCACAAAATTTTAAGGAAAACTAAAACAAATGCGATTGCACCAACTCTAAAAGAAATGAAGTAATATAGTAATAGATCTATTGAGAACAGAATTATCCACGATTTCATTAGCTTTAAGAATTATATAAATAATTTTATTAAAATGATAAATTACTAAATAAGTTTAATAAATAATTTTTATTTCATCTGCTTAAAAAATTGATTTAATTTAAATATTATTTAATAGGATTGATTAACACTTCATATCCTGTGTTCTCGACTTTACTGCCATATTCATCTACTAGTAAAAAGTAATGTAGGAAAAATTCGTATTGTCCAGGATTCACGACCTAGTAATTTTTAATATTTAGGCGTTTAGTTTACTTTTTCTATTTTCGGAGATTTAGATGTAAAAAGTAAATTCTTGGAATTTGTGAAATCGAGTGTTATTCTAAATGGTAAGACCGTCTTATTCAAAATTCCGATCGATACGACATTATTACTCCTATTAACGTAAATTTAAGAAATTACTTTGAATAATATTCTACAGTAAAGACATCTATGTTGTTCTTATTATTAACCTTTTCTTCTCCCAAACTTTTCAAAATTATCTTATTAACCTTTGTATTTAAATCAGTACTTAAGGCATCCCTTACACTTACTGATACGGGATTATCTGCATGTAAAGTAAGCATAAAGCAGCGAGATCTTAAGGGATATAGTTCAGTGTCGTATCCGAGATACTCTAGCCAGCTTCTAATTACTTTCTAAATAATTAAAAATTTAAAATGTTCTTCTTACCTCTCCCTCATTCAAGTAGGAATCTTCAAAGAAATCAATAAAGCCCCTTTCTGTTAATCCTTTTTCATAATCGCAATATTTCTTTAATAGACCTTCGAATTCCATTTCTGAAATTGAGTAGCTGTTTACACACTCCCAAAAACCTTTGAATTCATTGTAAGAGAGCTTTCTGTTTAATAAAAGATCAAACTTTTTGAATATATCCTTTATTGTTGCAAGGAAAATCGGAGTGAACTTTTTATCCTCATAATTGTACAAAGGAACTGTGTCTACATTCTTTTTGAAATATGGACGACCAAAGAAACATCCGGTAGTACGAGGAAGGATAATGTAATTGCCTGGAGGTAGAGAAACTTCTAATTGGATATTTGAAGCAAGTGTAAAGTCGATGCCGTCAACGTGAGTTATTTCGTTTGCGTTGTTATCTTGTTTAAGAATTGAAAGACTAATGTCCATTAATTGCTTTCTCGATTCGTTTTCTTTTACTCTGTCTTCATCTTGGTGAAGGCCGATTATCAAATTAGTTGGCCTGTCAATTTGAACTGTGTAGTACCATTTAGATAGAACAGATTCCTGCAAGCTTTCTTGTTCTTTAGCTAGGATGAATTTCCCTCTTATTCTGACTTCTTCCCAATTTTTTGTAAAACAGACAGAAAGATAACTGAATTCTTTCAAGAACTCTTCGTAGGTTAAATACAGAGTGTTTTCGCTTCCTTCCTTTTCTAACAAAGGATTCCTCTTGAAAATATCTTCTTGATGTTTTTTCAATTTCTCTTCTTTTTTACTGTCAAACCAAACCTTTCTTAACAAAATGAGATTATTCTTAAATTTGTCCTTGACATCTAAAATGCAATAACCAAAATTTGGAATCGTCAACATTTCGTCATCTAATTCAGTGGATGTCTCTATGTTAGGATCTACTTCGACAGATTTCGAAATAGCTACTATTAAATATCTTTTGTCAACAACGAATTGTTTTATTTTCTTTAGAGATCCTTCAACGCCTCCCTCAGTTTTCAACATGTCTTCAACGTTGATGTAAAGCGTGGGACATCCAGTAAGCATCATAAAGAACTCAGATATACTTACGTTGATTAATGAATAGTAAGATTCTAATACTTTAGCTAATGCTTTTTCTAAAATTAACACCCATAGTTCATTCCCGGCGCTTCTTGATCCGATGGGATTTGACATAGGGATGCATGGGAAGAAATCATCGATATAAATGGTAATCCACTCTCCTGCTACGCATAATTTAATTTGATAAATGCCTTGTTTTGAATAGCCTTCGCTTTTGAAAAGTCTCTTTACTAGATTATTCTTCTCTGCTAGGGCACTTAGAGCACTGGCTAAATTATAATCTGGTAATATCCCTTGTTGTATGTCGTTCGGTTCTGGTTCGTTGTAGTTAAAAATTTTGATCTCTTTCTTCTCGATTTCATTTACAACTTGACCTGTGCAGAAATCTTCTGGCTTTCTCCAATGAACGATATAATCGAATATTTCCTTAAGTGACTCCTCGTATCTTGGGTGAACCATGGCGTCGTCATTAGGAAGAAAATCTAGATCAACGAATTGACAATTGACACTAGTAAGAATTTTTTCTATTTCGTCTTTTGATAAATGCTCAAACGGGATGTTCTTAAGTTTTGTATTCGCTGCTCTAACTACATTCATCAACTTTATTTCGTCATTTTCTATGTAGGTGTGCTGGACATCCTTGTCTGGTACATTCATAGTTAATTTAAATTTAGATTTTAATTTCCAATTGTTCTTCAACTTAACAGTTGCAACTTCTTTAGTTTGAAACGGGAAAATTCTGTTGACTGTCCTTAATTCGCTTTCTTCTTTGTCTTCTAACTCTATATTTTCTGATTGATCCAAATGCACTTCAAAATCCACGATGCTCATAGTTGTTATTTGAACTTTCCAAATGAAAATTCCGACATAATCTTTGTTGTCTGTATATCTCTTGTATTCCTTGAACAAAACTACCCCCGGTGCAAGTTCTCTAGATTCTACTTGATCCTCGATGTTAGAATTTTCATTGTTGTTGTTATTGGAAGTCATGAATTTATTTATTATAATTAATTTAATTTTTATTACAATCCAATTGATTGATTAGAATTTTACAAAATAGGCGAGAATTCAGTTAGTTTATTTAAAATATTTTTCTACAATTTGTTACTTTCTATAAACTTGTCTTTATCATTTTCGATGTATGGAGAAGAATCTTCGTCATCTTCCTTAATTTCAGTCTCCAACAATTTCTCATCTACTTTTAATCCTAATAGCATCTTCATACTATTATTTCTCTTTTCCTCTAATAATTTCACATTTTCTACCATCGTAGCTTTATCAAGACTAAAAGCTTTCTTAACTCGGGTAAGGACCTCTCTTTTTCCGATTAGCTCACAAACCTCGCCTATGTTAGGACAATCAGCATATCCTGTTAAAATGAATTTAACAAGTTGGAAAAAATTTACGTTGCAAAGATGTTTATCCTGTTGATATTTTTTAAAAATGAAGTAGCTTATCTCTCTATTTACACTGTAGGAATCGAAGGTTTTTATTTTATTAAACAAAGTGATGATTTCTTTTAAAATATATTTTTTATAGTCATTATCCAAAAAGTAAGTTTTTATGACTTTCTTATTTTCTTTGTTTATAGCAGATACGATGGGCTTTTCAAATAGGAAATAAAATGTGTAAAGATCTTCGAAAGTCATAATTTCTGGCTATATTTAAAAAAACAATTATGAAATATAAAATACTGTTATAAGATAAATCATCTTTCTCCATTTTTCATGATCCCAGTCCTTAATTTTATTTACATGCTTAGGGAAAACCTTAAAGAAATTTTCTTTAAATTCTTCAAAGACTTTTGGCTTGACTGATTCATGAGACCTAATGAACTTCTTAATAAGAAGCCTTTTGTTGAAGTAGAGCAGTCGTCTCATATCAAATGTAGATCCCATTTGTGTCACATAAGAAAGATCGAACTAATTAAAATTGAGTAAATATATAAGAATAATAAAGGTATATTACGTCCAGTAATATTTTGCTGAAATCAACAAGATCCTTGTCTTTGTTGTTAACCAGAAGCTCTTTGTATTCTTTCAAAGGACCTTTGCTATGTCCTAACATATAGGCTTCATTCAGGATAGATTCAGGAAGGATAAATCTCGACTTTAAGTATTTAAGTTCAAGTTTTTCAAAAGTTTCTTTATTCCAGTATTTTACTTTGATAATGGGTAGCTCTATATATTTCTTCTCACTGAAAATAAGATGCTTTGTAAGAATTGCATTTTTGTAAGGATTGAAGCTTTTCTATTCTTTATTAGATTTTTATATATTACCTTATCTTCCATGATGTGGGTTACATTAAAAACATCATCATCCACAACCCTCTTAAAACATTCTGTATATTGTTTATTAAAATTCTTATAAAGTAGGAAATCTTCGTATTGGCTGCTATCGAATACCACATCTTCTCTTTCCATATAATCAAATAGTTTATATTCAGAATTCTGATTTCTAAATCTAACGTACATGACTTCAGGATTAGAGTAGAAATCCTTTTTTAAGCTCAAATTCTCAGCAGAATCGAAGCAGTTCTTGTCGCATTTCATGTAATTTTTGCAGAAGCATATATAGGCATCTCTCTGGCCTATCAAAAATTTCAGCCATTTTTCGTAATCTTCCTTTCTCTGTGACTCGAATATTTTCTTTTGTAATTTTTCTTCAAAATCAAGTTTTATATCGATCCAGTCGAAAAGTTTGAGTAGTTCCTGGACCTTCTGATTCTTTTCTTCATTAGATGCAGAGTAATAAGAATCACAAATGTTTAAATGTAATTTCCCTGTTCTTTGTTTTGCGAAGATGTAGGAGTATAAAAGATTTCTTAAATTGAACAGATCGAATTCAGACTCGAGTTTATGTCTGTAATACATACACGCGTAAGTTTCCTTAGTATATTTTTTCTCCTCAGGAAGATTTAATTGTTTTAAATATTCATTCTTATCATCAGCAAGATTGACTTTAATATTTTCTTCCCGACGAGTGATTATTTTACTCGGAGAATTCCTCCTCCCATTTTGGTCAATTTTTTTTGAATTAAAACTGGAATTAGATTTAGAAGAAGATTTGGAATTTTTTGAATTCTCTGATTCTTTGACTCTATCGGAATTAGCACTATCGAAATTTTGAAAAATCTTTTTATTCTGTTGATTACTCTGTGGAGTTGTCGATTGTTTATTAAATTGTGAAAGTTTTGAAAATTTTGCTGAATTAAAAGATAATAAAGACTTTTTATGCTTCATTAAATTAAAAATTTTTATTGTGTGTATTGAATTAATATAGTTCATTTTCAAATTCATTTTTCTTGAATGATAATTAAATATAAAATGTATGTAATGTCAATTGTAAATTATTAAATTAATTTAAATTAATATATTAATACTAAAATAACAGAGTTTAAAATTAAATGTTTAATTTCAATAAATTTATAAAATCAAAAAATATTTAACCGGAGATAATGGAAGAAAGAACAAGCACGCTGATAAAATGGGTAAGTAAAAATTTAATAAATTTAACTTACATCATCTTATTCAATTAAATTTTAGATAAACGAAACATTCAAAACTTTTAATAAAGAAAAAATGAAAAACTTGATGGAACTCAAGAATCCTTTTTTACTCGAAAAAATTTTATTAGAATTGTAAAGAATAAATTTTCTAATTAAATTTAGAGACGCTGAATTTTTCAGTGGGCTCAGCCTAATCCAAAATGACTCAGACATTCAACAAGCACATCCATTTAATCTTTCAATCATATATAAGCATATCACAAAATTTTATAGCGAAATAATCGAAATCGAATTTGAATCAAGTTTTTTTAATCCAAAGGAGGTGAGTGTTGAAAACTTCCGAAAACTTGCCGAGTTGTTAGCTGGAGTAGCAGCAAAATGCGAAAATAACGAATTCTTCCTTCAAATAATGCAAAACATGCAAGAAGCAACAGAAATGTTTAATATTTTGTCTGAAAGGATATCAGCATACGTAAAGATCAACGATTTCCGTCAGAAAAGCTCCGACAGCGAGGAAGAAAATATCGACAGAGGGTCTCTCTATCTAAGAATCGAACGGTTGAGCATAGAAAACGACAGATTGAATGAAGAAGTGAAAAATTTAAAAAACAAACTTTCAGACATGACTAAGGACAATTACAACTACGAGCTTACAATTAAAGAGCTAGAAACAAAATATCAGGATCTGGTTGAATCGAGAAACGCAGAAAATTCTTATTCCAATGAATATGAAGAGAATGTAAATCTTTCTATTCAAATCTTCGAATTAAAAGGAAAGATCGAAGCCAAGGATAAGCATATTAAAAACCTTAAGGACTCTAAAGAAAAAGCAATAGAAGAGTTAAATAATAAAATCTCTTCAATGCAGAAAGAAAACGAAATCTTGAAAGAAAAAAGTAGAAAGTATGATGTACTCAAAGAAAAATACGAAAAATCTCAAAATGAAGATTACCAGAAAATCAAACAGAAATTGTATCAGTCCGAGAAGATTATAAAAGACCAGGAAGACAAAATAAAAAAACTCAAAAATTTTGATGTAGATAAATCCACTCTTCTTAATAAAATCCAAGAATTAAATTTTGAGCTCAGCCAAGATCGTGAGAAGCTTATTGAATGTTCAAAAGAGAACAATTATTATAAAGAAACCATACTTAATTTAGAGACTGATTTGAGGTTTTACAAGAATCAATGTGAATTTTTAAAAAACACAAATGAACAGAGCGGAGAATTTGTCTTGAATGATGAAGAAAAGAATTTCACTCTGAAAGACTTGGAAGATCTCTCTAGTCTCAAAAAACAAATAATCGAATATGATATTAAATTCAAAATTGCACAAAGTGAGAAGGAAACACTTCAGAAAGAAAAAACTGAAATGGAAGGAAACTTTAACAAAGCTATAAAAGAATCCGAGACTTTGAAGGCCCAAGTTTCTCAATTTTCAAAGAAAGTTGCTAAATATTCAAAATTCAAGGAAGATAAAGAAAATTACCTTCACAAAATTTCAGATTTAATGGAAAAGAATCTTGAATTAAAAGCCCAAATCGAAAATTTAAAATTCCTCAAAGGAAAAGAAAATACAGAGATAGAATCGAACTACAATAGCCTAATGAGCAATCTTACCAAAAAACATAATGAAGAAATTTTTAATCTGAAGGAAATTTCGAATAAGTTAGAAAACGAAAATAGCTTCTTGAAAAAGGAAATAAAAAAAAACGAGGAGCTCCTTGAGTCCAATAAATTGTACATAGAAGAATTACAAAGAAAGATTTACAACCCCCACTCTGAAACGAAAATTGTTGAATTAGAAACAAAACTTAAAGAGATATCCTCTACTGAAAATTCAGACTTAAAGAGAAAGTTAACAGAACGTGAAGACATGATAGTAAAATTATCAGAGAAAATAAAAATCCTTGAATCAAGGACGAAGGAAATAGAAAAATTCAAAAAACTCTCCGAAGAAATAAATGACGAGTTGTTTAAAAAGGATGAGGCACTTACCAATTTCAAAAATCAACTCGATTCAAAGGAAAAGTTATACAAGGAGGAACAACAGTTGGTCTCTTCTCTATTTCATCAACTTGCCTTGCAATATAATATCCTACAATCGAAATTGGCAGGTGACGATAAAGAGTTTACTTGGTTAGTAAATAATTTTCAGACTATGAATATGAGCACAAATTATAACAAATAAAATAAGTATAAAATTTATTTTATTAAATTTAGTAAGAAAAATTAATTATAAATAAAAATTTAATTGATAAATAATCTAAAAATATTTTAAAACAATTATGAATAAAAATTACATATAATATCCACATATATTTTCTTATATTTTATAATATAATCTATTTGGGGATTGGGGATTGGGGATTGGGGATTGGGGATTGGCCCAATCCCCAATCCCCAATCCCCAATCCCCAATCCCCAATCCCCAATCCCCAAAGAGATTTACGGTATTTTCGAATAATTATTTATTTAAAATTAATAATTTAATTAAAATATTAAATTT
>Ga0169931_10014077_pt1 | contig 10860 bp, 8 predicted proteins | sample Kivu_15m_20L_FD_129675 | JGI IMG/M metagenome (GOLD analysis project Ga0169931, IMG submission 129675) | Freshwater microbial communities from Lake Kivu, Western Province, Rwanda to study Microbial Dark Matter (Phase II) - Kivu_15m_20L... | ecosystem: Environmental > Aquatic > Freshwater > Lake ... | reverse complement strand
GCCCGGGGTCAGCTCCTGCGGCTTCTGGAAGTGCAGGACGTGCCAGTGGGTCGACTGCTTTCCGCCCTCACGCGCGAGGTCCGGTCCGATGCGCCGGCTGCCCCACTGGAAGGGGTGATCGTAGACGAACTCGCCGGCCTTCGAGAACTCGCCGTAGCGCTGCTTCTCGGCCAGCATCGGGCGGATCATCTGCGAGTGGCAGTTGTAGCAGCCCTCGGCCACGTAGATGTCGCGCCCGCAGAGCTCGAGGGGCGTGTACGGCTGCACGCTGGCGATCGTCGGCACGTTCGAGCGGATGACAAACGTCGGGATGATCTCGAAGAGCGAGGCCACGATCACCGAGATCGCCACCCACACGGAGAAGCGCAGCGGCAGGCGCTCCCAGCGGCGGTGCCACCAGAAGGTCCAGAAGACGTCGAGCTTCTTCGCGCCCTCGGTGACCGCGACGAGCTTCGTCGCGGGCCGCGGCTCCATCGGGTACGTCGGCGCGAGCGGCGGGGCCTCGATGACCTCGACCTCGTACTGCTTCGGCCGGCGCGCCCAGGTCGCCATGATGTTGTACGCACCGATCAACGCGCCGCCCAGGAACAGGACGCCGCCGAGGATGCGGATGTAGTAGAACGGGATGATGCGCAGCGTCGTCTCGACGAAGTCGGGGTACGCCAGCTGGCCCTCGGGGGTGAGCGCGCGCCACATGAGGCCCTGCGTCACGCCCGCGATGTACATCGAGATGACGTAGAGCAGGATGCCGATTGTGGCGGTCCAGAAGTGCCACGTCGCCAGCTTGATGCTGTAGAGCGGCGTCTGGAAGACCCGCGGCGCGAGCCAGTAGATCAGGCCGAACGCCATGAAGCCGTTCCAGCCGAGCGCCCCGGCGTGCACGTGGCCGATCGTCCAGTCCGTGTAGTGGCTGAGCGAGTTGACCGACTTGATCGAGAGCAGCGGGCCCTCAAAGGTGCTCATGCCGTAGAACGTGACGGCGACGACGAAGAACTTCAGCACCGGATCGGTGGTGACCTTGTGCCATGCGCCGCGCAGCGTGAGCAGGCCGTTGATCATCCCGCCCCAGCTCGGCATCCACAGCATCAGCGAGAACAGCATCCCGAGCGTGGAGGCCCACTCGGGCAGCGCCGTGTAGTGGAGGTGGTGCGGGCCCGCCCAGATGTAGATGAAGACGAGCGACCAGAAGTGGATGATCGACAGCCGGTACGAGAAGACCGGCCGTCCGGCGGCCTTCGGCATGAAGTAGTACATCAAGCCGAGGAAGGGTGTCGTCAGGAAGAAGGCCACGGCGTTGTGGCCGTACCACCACTGCATGAACGCGTCCTGCACGCCCGCGTAGATCGGGTAGCTCTTGAAGAGCCCCGCCGGCACGACGAGGTTGTTGAAAATGTGCAGGATCGCGACGGTGATGATCGTGGCGATGTAGAACCACAGAGCCACGTACATGTGGCGCTCGCGGCGCTTCGCCAGCGTGGCGAAGAAGTTGACGCCGAAGAAGCCTGCCCAGACCACCGCGATGGCGAGGTCGATCGGCCACTCGAGCTCGGCGTACTCCTTGCTCTGCGTGATCCCCATCGGCAGCGTGAGAGCCGCGGAGACGATGATCGCCTGCCAACCCCAGAAGTGCAGGCGCCCGAGGAGGGGCGACCACATCGGGGTCTTGCAGAGGCGCGGCGTCGAGTAGTAGATCGCCGTGAAGATCGCGTTGCCCGCGAACGCGAAGATCGCCGCGTTCGTGTGCAGGGGGCGCAGGCGCCCGAACGTCAGCCACTCCTGGCCGAACGACAGCGACGGGAACGGGAGCTGCAGGGCCACGAAGAGCCCGGCGAGGAACGCGACGATCGCCCAGAGGTACGTCGCGAAGAGGAACATCCGGACGATGGAGTCGTCGTAGGAGAACCTATCGACGCGACCCAGGTCGCCAGGGGCACGTTTGGCCGTGGCCTCGGTCATGGTGGTGCTAGGGGAGGAGGGGTGCGGGCCGGGACGGGGGCGGATCAGTGCCGGACGTCGTCGGCTGGTTCGGTCTGGGGGCCGGCGGCAGCGGGGCCGCGCGGTGTTTCGGGGGGCGCGGGCGCGGAGCCGTTCCCGTGGTGGGCGCCGTTTCCGTTGGTGGGGCTCTGGCCGTTGGCGGAGCTGCTGCCGTGCGCTTGTGCGCCGGCGCGGGGGCCTGCGACCGCGCGCTGCAGCGCGGCCCGGGCGTCGCAGAGGGGCGCGAGCTGGCCGGGGCGGTCGATGAGGTCGCCGATGCACGCCTCGCGCAGGGCCTTCTCCTCCGCCGCGAGGATCCGGCTCAGCAGCCCGTGCAGCGGGCAGAGGCGGCCGCGGTGGCCCGCGAGCGCGAGGGGGCACGAGTCGATGCGCTGGATCGGATCGACTTGGTTGACGACCTCGAGCAGGGTGATCTCGCAGGGCTCCTTGCGGAGCGAGTACCCGCCGCGCAGGCCGCGCTGACCGTTGACGAGGCCCGAGCGCACCAGGGGCTGGAACACCTTGGGCAGGTAGCTCGGCGGGACCTGGGTCGCGTCCGCGATCTGCTGCGTCGTCTGCGGCTGCCCGGGGTTCTGGGCGAGCCACACCACGGCCCGGAGGGCGTACTCGGCGGTCTGGGTGAGGGCCATGGTCGGGTCGGAGGAGGGGGTGGGAGCCGGAAATCTGGACTTAGAGAGCAGGTTATCGGCTGGGCCATTACAGGTAAAGAGACTTGTTTGTCCAAAGGTGTGAAATCGTGTCGCAGGGCCCCTCAAGGGAGATGCGTCCCGATCCGATGCAGGAACATGCTCGGATCGACCTTGGCGCTGATCGCCCTCCTCGCCGCTGGCCCGAGTCAGGGGGAGGCCCCGGTGGAGGCCCACGGCACTGCGGCCGCTGCCGGCGGTCCGGCGCCCCGCTGCGAGTGGTTCCTGGTGCGCGAACCCGACGGCGACGAGGTCGCCGCGGTGCGCCTTCTGCGGCTCGAAGCCCCTGGCCGGACGCTGCTCGAGCGCGACCTCGTGTTCCGCGCCGAGGGCCACCGCATCCACCACACGGAGCTGCTCGAGGGCCCGCGCCGGCGCCTCGTCTGGCGCGAGCTCGGGCCCGCGGGCGGCACCGCTTGGGTCGCCGACTGGGACCTCGCCGACCCCTCGGGCGGGCGGCAGCTCCGCACGGTGGGGCACGGCTGGGCGCGTGCGACGCACGGCGCGTGCAGCGCTGACGCGCCTTGGATCGGTCCGCTCGAGTGGCTCGAGGCGGCGCGCGGCGGAGCGCTCGCCGAGCTCGGCCCGGTGGCCTGGCTCACTCCGGGCCGCGCGACCACTGGAAGCGCCGTGTACCCGACGTCGGCGCCCCGCGCTTTCCTCGCGAGCGACGCCCTGCGCGGACCCGAGGGGGCGTGCGCGGCCCAGGGCGGCGGGCTCCAGAGCTTCGCGCTGCTCGCCCCGGGTCGCAGCGCGACGCCGTGCAGCGCCGCAGACTATGAAGCGTTCGTCGCGCGCCACGGGTACCGGCCTGCGCCGCGCCACCCGTACGTGGAGGCGGCGCTGCGGCGCGCTGACACGCTGCGCCAGCTCGCAGAAGACGGCGCATGGCGGCTCTTGCTCGCCCCGTAGCAACCCTTACGTTCCGAGGTAGCTTCTCAGGGGACGGCGGTACCACTCCGCCGTTAGGCTCGGCGCCCAGGCGGGGAGCAAGCCCGCCGTGCCGAACGATGCCGCGCACTCTGCTGCCCCCGACCTGTGCCCCGCGTCCCCGCCGCGTGCGGCCCACGACGCTCTTTGCGCTCGCTGCGAGCCTCGCCTGGGCCTCGTGCCGCGGGTCCGAGTCCTTCCAGCGCGAGGCGGACGAGGAGGTCTACCAGCTCCTCGACGCCCGCCTCGCGGCGCTGACCCGCGGCGAGGTCGACTTCGCCATCACGCCGCCGGAGGACAGCCTGCGCGCCAAGGTCATGCGCGGCGAGGTCAGCGATGTCGGGGAGCTGACGCTCGTCCAGTGCCTCGAGATCGCCGCCGAGGACAACGAGCGCTACCGCACCGAGCGCGAGGCGCTGTTCCTCGAAGCGCTCGCGCTGACCCTCGACCGCTGGCGCTTTGCGTGGGTGCCGACCGTCGATGGGGGCGGGGCGCTCGCTGGGACGAGCGATGAGGCGACGAGCGCCGCCGCGGACGGCAACGTGCGCTTCAACCGCCTCTTCGGCAGCGGCGCGCGCCTGATCACCGACGTCGGCGCGAACCTCTTCCGGCTCCTCTCGACGGGGGACGGCTTCGATGTCGTCTCGAACCTCGGCGTGACGGTGACGCAGCCGCTCATGCGGGGGTTCGGCTCGAAGATCGTGCGCGAACCGCTGACGCAGGCGGAGCGTGACCTCGTCTACCGGGCGCGCACCTACGAGCGCTTCCGGCGCACGTTCGGGGTCGATGTCGCGACGCAGGTCTACGGCATCCTCGAGGCGTACACGAACCTCGAGAACGAAGAGCGCAACCGCGACAACCTCGTCGTGCTGCAGCGGCGCAACGAAGCGCTGGCCGAAGCGGGACAACTGTCCGACATCCAGGCCGACCAGGCGGGCCAGGACGTGCTCCGCTCCGAGAACCGGCTCGTCGCACAGCGCGGCGCGCTCGGGCAGCGCCTCGATTCGTTCAAGCTCTTCCTCGGGCTGCCGATGGGGTGCACCATCGCGCTCGACCGCGCGGAGTTCGCGCGCCTCCGACGAGGGCGCGCTCCTCGATGCGTTCGACGCGCTGCCCGAGGCGCGGGTGATCCAGTTCGCTTGGGACGAGCGCCTCGACCTCGCCACGTCGGCTCAGGAGGTCGAAGACGCCACCCGCGCCGTGCGCATCACCGCCGATGCGCTGCGCGCGGGCCTCGGCGTGACGGCTTCGGCGAACTCCGCCAGCGACGAAGGCCGGCCGCTGTCGCACCGCGGTGACGACGTCCGCTGGACGCTCGGCCTCGATGTCAACTTGCCGTTCGGGCGGTTGCCCGAGCGCAACGCGTACCGCTCGGCGCTGGTGCGTTTGCAGGCCGCCGAGCGCAGCTTCGAGCGCTTCCGCGACCGCGTCGCCGCCGACGTGCGCGATGCGCTCCGCCAGGCGCGCAACGCGCGGGCGTCGTACCAGATCCAGGTGCAGGCAGTCGAACTCGCCGATCGGCGGGTGCGCAGCGCGAACCTCAACCTCGAAGCCGGGCGCGCGAGCACGCGGGACCTCCTGGAATCTCAGGCGGCGCTGCTCGAGGCCCAGAACGCACAGACCGCGGCGTTGGTCGATTTCAACCTGGCGCTGTTCGACCTCTACTTGCAGCTCGAGATGCTGCGCGTCGATGGCGAGGGCATTCAGGTCGACGAGGAGCGCGTCGCGGCGCTGCTCGCGGCGGAGTGAAGCGCGAACGAGACGAAGCACGAGCCATGGCGAAGAAGAAGTCGAAGAAGGGCGGGGTCAAGTTCCTGGTGTTCCTGGGGCTGCTCGCCGGCGGCGCGTACGGCGCGCACCAGGCGGGCTGGACCGACAAGCTCCTGGCCAAGGAACAGGCGGTCGTCCTGCAGGGCGCGCCCGTGCGCCGGGGCGACCTGCGCGTCAGCGAGGTCGTGCGCGGCAACCTGGAGGCGAAGGACAGCGCCTCGATCCGCTCCGAGATCGAAGGGCGCGCCACGATCATCTACCTCGAGAAAGAGGGCACCCGCGTCACGAAGGGCCAGCTCGTCGCGGAGCTCGATGTGACCGCGACGGTGAACGAGCGTGTGCGGCAGGAGATCGCTGTCCAGCAGGCCGAGCTCGATGTGGTGAAGGCTGAGAAGCAAGTCGAGATTCAGGAGATCCAGAACCGGACGGACCTCGCCGCCGCCAAGCTGCAGGTCGACCTCGCGAAGCTCGACCTGCAGAAGTACACGGATAAGGCCAACGGAGACTGGGTGCTCGAGGTGACGAAGGCCGAGGAGGCCGTGACGATCAAGAAGGAGGAGGTCGCGCGCGCGACCCGCGAGTTCGAGTGGACGACCAAGCTCGAAGAGCAGGGGTTCATCCAGAAGAACCAACTCGAAGCTGACCGGCTGACGATGCAGCGCGCTCAGATCGAGCTGCAGCAAGTCGAGCGCGACCTTGTGGCCAAGGTCGAATACGGCAACCGTCGCAAGCTCGCCGAGCTTCAGGCGGAGGTCGAGAATCGGGAGAGCGTCTACGAGCGCACCCAGAAGCAAGCCGACGCGAAGATGGCTGACTTCAAGGCGGCGGAGACCTCCGCCAAGTACAAGCTGGAGCGCGAGCGCGAGGACCTCGCGCGGCTGACCGACCAGATCCAGAAGTCGAAGCTCTACGCGCCCGAAGATGGCTTGCTCGTGTACTCGCGTGAGCAAGGCCGCATGGGCAACACCGAGGTCATTCAGGAGGGCCAGGAGGTCCGCGAGCGCCAGGAGATCCTCTCGATCCCGCGCGCCGGTGGCATGGTGGTCAAAGCATCGATCCACGAGACGAAGCTGAAGAAGATCAAGACGGGCATGCCCTGCCTCATCACGGTCGATGCCTTCCCGAACCGCGTCTTCAATGGGAAGGTCGAGTTCGTCGCGGTCATGGCCGACTCCGGCAGTTGGCGCACGAACCCGAACCTGCGCCAGTACAAGGCCGAGATCGGGCTTTCGGACGGCGTCGTCGAGATGCGGCCAGGCATGTCCTGCAACGTCGAGATCCTGATCGACGACCTGAAGGACGCGCTCTACGTGCCGCGCCAGAGCGTGCTGCTCGACGGCGGCGAGACGATCGTGTTCGTCAAAGAGGGCGATGCCGCGGTGCGGCGCGTCGTTCAGGTCGGGCTCGACAACGCGAAGTGGGTCGCCATCGAAGAGGGTCTCGAGGAGGGTGAGACGGTGCTCCTGGCGCCGCCCGCGAACTTCGACCCGGCGCCTGCGCCCGAGGTCGCGCCCGACCCGAACGTGGCCGCGGCGGCCAGCGCAGCGGCGGCGGCGCAGGCACCCGCCGGTGCGGGCGGCCCTGTGGGCGCGAGCGCAGACGGCGGCGCACCCGGCGGCGCACCCGGTGTCAGCGGGGGTGGCGCGCCCCGCGATCCGAACGCCCCCCGCGGGGCAGGCCGCGGCGGCTTCGACCGCAGCCAGTTCCTCGATGCGGACGGCAACCTCGACCCGGAGAAGCTGCGCGCCGCGGGCATCGATCCCGAGCGCATGCAGCGCCGCCGCGGTCAAGGCGGCGCCGCCGAGGGAGCCCCGGGCGGCACTGGCAACGAAGGCAGCTCCGAGGGACGGCCCCGGCGCAGCTCGGGCGACAGCCAGGGAGGCGGCGACCGTTGACGGCCCACGACCTTCCGCGCGGCACGGCGAGCTCCGCGCAACCCGTCGCCGAGCTGATCGACGTGCAGCGGGTGTACCGCATGGGGGACGTGGATGTCCGCGCCCTCGATGGGGTGTCGTTCACGTTCCGCCAGGGTGAGTACTGGGCGATCATGGGCAGCTCGGGCAGCGGCAAGTCGACCTTGCTCAACATCCTGGGCTGCATCGACCGCCCGAGCGGCGGCACGTACAAGGTGCGCGGCCGCGACACCAACGAGCTCGACGACGACGAGCTCTCGACGTTCCGCGGCGGCCAGATCGGGTTCGTGTTCCAGTCCTACAACCTGCTGCCGCAGCTCGATGTCCTCGAGAACATCATGGTGCCCGTGATGTACCAGGAGGACGTGCCCGAGGGCATCGAAGAGCGCGCGCGCATGTTGGCGGACCGCGTGGGCCTCGGCTCGCGCCTCGACCACCGCCCGCTGCAGCTCTCGGGTGGCCAGCAGCAGCGCGTCGCGATCGCGCGCTCGCTGATCAATGACCCGGCGCTGATCCTCGCGGACGAAGCGACGGGGAACCTCGACAGCAAGACCGCGGACGAGATCTTGAACCTGTTCGACGAGCTGCACGCCGAAGGGAAGACCATCCTGCTCGTGACCCACGAGCCCGACGTCGGGGCGCGCGCGGAGCGTGTCCTGCGCCTGCGCGACGGCCGCGTGGACACCGTTACCGAGAACCGCTGAGCGGCTGCCCATGCGCGGAAGCACCCTGTTTCGCACCGTTCGGCTCGGGATCTCGAGCCTCTTGCTCCACAAGCTGCGCAGCGCGCTGACGATGCTCGGCGTGTTGTTCGGCGTCGCCAGCGTCATCGCGATGTTGGCCGTCGGCGAAGGCGCCAGCGAAGAGGCGCAAGAGCAGATCCGCAAGCTCGGCAGCCGCAACGTCATCCTGCGCAGCGTGAAGCCGCCGGACAGCGGCAACGACACGTCGGAGATCCGCATCGCGGAGTACGGCCTGACCCGCGAGGACCACGAGCGCATCGAAGGTTCGTTCCCCGGCGTCCAGCGCGCGGTCCCGGTGCTGCAGGCGCCCGTCGAAGTGCGCTCGAGCGACCTCGTTTGTCTGCCGCGGGTCATGGCGACCTTGCCGGACTTCCGCGAGGTGACGCGGCGCGAGCTCTACGACGGCCGCTTCCTGACGCAGATCGATGAAGAGACTCGCGCGCTCGTGTGCGTGCTCGGCTACGAGGTCGCGCGGTTCTTGTTTCCGTTCCAGAGCGCTCTGGGCCAGCGCGTGAAGCTCGGGGAGCACTACTTCGACGTCGTCGGCGTGATGTATCCGCGCGGCCCGATCGGCTCGATCCAGGCGGACTTCAACAGCGAGACCGGCGGCGAGGTGTTCGTGCCGCTTGCGACGGGCCGTGCCTACTTCGGCGAGCGCCAGATCGTCATCCGCGGCGGTACGCAGGACATCCAAGAGGTGCAGCTCCACGAGATCGTGGTCGAGGCCTCGCGCGATGACGACGTGAAGTTCGTCGCGGACGCATGCCGCGAGATGCTGCGCCGCGGGCACAGCCAGAAGGACTACGAGGTGATCGTGCCCCTGGAGCTGCTGATGCGCGCCGAGGAGACGAAGAAGATCTTCAACCGGTTGCTGGGCAGCATCGCGGGCATCTCGCTGCTCGTGGGCGGGATCGGCATCATGAACGTCATGCTCGCGACGGTCACCGAGCGCACCCGCGAGATCGGCGTGCGCCGCGCGCTGGGCGCACGCAAGGGCCACATCGTGACGCAGTTCCTGGTCGAGACGATCGTGCTCTCGGCGAGCGGCGGCCTGCTCGGCGTGGTCTTCGGCGTGCTGAGCCCGTGGCTCATCGACCTGTTCTCCGAGAACCCGACGCCCGCGATCGTGACGCCGTTTGCGCCAGTCCTCGCGTTCTCGATCTCGGTGGGCATCGGGGTGGTCTTCGGGCTGTACCCCGCGTGGCGCGCCGCATCGATGGACCCGGTCGACGCCTTGCGCCACGAGTGAGCGCTACGGCTGCGTAGCCCGTCGACGGGGAGTCGAACGGTACCCAGCCTCAGCGCACGTCCTGCAACGTCACCCGCACTTCGCGCTGCTCCCGGCCCCGGCGCACCCGCAGCGCCACTTCTTGACCGACATCCCGCGCGCCCAGCGCCCGCAGCAGGTCCTCGCGGCTCTGGATCGCGACGTCGTCGACGGCCTCGATCACATCGCCGACGGTGCCGTCCTCCGCGACCCCGCGCAGCCCCGCGCGCGCTGCGGCGCTGCCGGGGGACACCTCCGCGATCACCGCGCCCGCGAGCCCCGCGCGCCGGGCCTCGGCGTCCGCCAACAGGAACACACCCAGTCCCGCGCGCTGCGGCTTGCCGCGCTGGATGAGCTGCGGCACCACCCAGTTCACGGTGTCGACGGGCACGGCAAAGCCGATGCCCGCGCTCGTGCCCGACGGGCTGTAGATCGCGGTGTTCACCCCGATCAGCCGCCCGGAGCTGTCGAAGAGCGGTCCGCCGCTGTTGCCTGGGTTGATCGCCGCGTCGGTCTGGATGACCCCTTCGATCGGCGTCTGCGACACCGAGAGGATCGATCGGTCGAGGCCCGACACCACGCCCGTCGTCAGGGTCCAACCCAAGCCGAACGGGTTGCCGATCGCCAGCACCTTCTGGCCGACCTCCAGGTCCTTCGACGTCCCGACGCGCACGGGCCTGAGCTCATCGCCGGCGCGATGGATGCGCAGCACCGCCAGGTCGTGATCGGGGCTGCCACCGACGAAGAACCCCTCGTAGGTGCCGCCCTTCTCGAAAGACACAAACGCGCGCTCCGCCCCGCCGAGCACGTGGTAGTTGGTGACGATGTACCCGTCCTCGGACCACACGAACCCCGAGCCCTGGCCGCGCGGGACCTCAGCGACCCCGAACAGCCGGCGGCTCGAGCGCACCCGCTCGGTCGTGTGGATGTGCACCACGCACTGGCGGCACTCGCGGAAGAGCGCGATCGTCGCCGCCTCCTCGCTCAGCAGCTCGCCGCGCGGAGCGACCTCGCGCGGGGCGGCGTCGCGGTCGTGCAGCGGGCGGAACCAGGGCGCGACCTCGCGCGCGAGCAGGGCGAGCGTGAGGAGGCCCAGCAGCGTCAGCGGCCAGCGGGGCGGTCCGGGGGGCGGGGAGGTGGAGCGCATCGCGCACATCATGGGACAGAATCAACGGAGGCTGGAACAGGGCGCGCTCCTGTGGCACCCTGTCGTCCCAGCGGGGCGCGAGGGGCGGCCCGCAGCGACCACCACATGTCGCCCGGGGGCGCGTCCCGGGCTGCGATGCGGAACTGGCTCCAGTCCCTAGGTTCGCGGCGCAAGACGCCGCCACGTGACCCCGCGCAGCGCACGGCTGACGCGGGCGCGGCCCACGTGTCGAGTCCGCCGCCAGAGGGGCGCGGGGCGCCTCGGCTGGCGGCGCTCGAAGGTGCCCTGGCTGAGGAGCGCAGTCGGGCGCACGACGCCGCGGCCGCATTGGAGCGCGAAGCCCGCGCCGCGCGCTGTGCGCTCGAAGAAGCGGGCCGCGCGCGGGAAGAGCGCGACGAATACCGCCGGG
>Ga0169931_10014076_pt1 | contig 10860 bp, 9 predicted proteins | sample Kivu_15m_20L_FD_129675 | JGI IMG/M metagenome (GOLD analysis project Ga0169931, IMG submission 129675) | Freshwater microbial communities from Lake Kivu, Western Province, Rwanda to study Microbial Dark Matter (Phase II) - Kivu_15m_20L... | ecosystem: Environmental > Aquatic > Freshwater > Lake ... | reverse complement strand
TTCATTTTCCGACAGACCTTTTAACTATGAAATGCTAAGTAAGATGATTCAAATAAAACAGTAAACTAAATGTGATTCAAATGTTAATTAGCCAGATACACCGTAAACTTAAAATTCTTTAAAGTGGTCTAATTCTCAAACTTCTTCCATAATTAATCAAAGCTTTTAATGAATATTATTCCAAAAAATTTAAAAAAGTCTAAATCAATTTATGATATAGCATTTTAATTTATTATTCATATTATATAACATCGTATCAATTTATTATTTATTTGTAAGTCAAATTAAAAAGGATATATATTAATTCTAAATAATTAATTTACATTACAAAAATGCTTGTAAATAAGATAGTTAAAAGAATGTTCTCTGGTGTTAAAATGCCAGCTTTCAATCATACTCCAGCTAAATTTTAAGGTAATCCAGAAGATATTATCGCTAAAAGAAATAAATATTATTCAAATATTTATCAACCATATTACAAAACTCCCCTTATAATTACTTAAGGAAAGTTTCAATATCTTTATGATAATAAGGGAAACAGATATATTGATTTATAGACTAATGATGGACTTGTAAATATAGGGCATAGTCATCCATCTATTCAAAAAGTTATCAAAGATAATGCTGGTTATTTAATTCATACATCAACCATTTATATGAGTTAATGTCAAGGATAACTCTCTAAGAGATTATTATAAGAAGTTGGTAATGGTTTTGATACTGTTTATCTATGCAATTCAACTGGGTAAGCTATTGATTATGCACTTATGTTTACTAGAGTTTATAAAGATTAAGCAAATATATATAGTTATAGAAATGCATATCATGGTGTACTTGGTAATGCAAGATCTGTTACAAATTTAGGTAAATGGAGTTCTTCAAGAATTTAAAGATTAGACGGCATTAAATTGCCCTTCCCAACAAAACAAAATTCATTTTAATAAGCCAGATAATTAATATAAACTAATTCTTATCCAGGAGGATTGGTTTATTAGCCAATTCAAGCAAAAGCTGGAGTAAGATTACCTATTAATCAATAAATTAATAAAACTGTTCAATATTTTAAATAAAATAAAGGTGTCACTATATGTGATGAATCTGGTACAGGTTTAGGAAGAATAGGTAAATAAGGTTGGGGATTTAAATGGCAAAATCATACTCCAGATGTTATTACAATTGGAAATGTTCTAGGTAATGGAAGTTCTTTATCTGCTATTGTAACTAAAAGATAAATACTTACTTCATTAAAGATGAATTGGTTCAACACATTTGCAGCTGGTCACATGCAAACAAAAATTGGATTAGCTGTACTAAATACACTTAAAAGTTAAAATCTTTATAATAATGCATAAGTAGTTGGAACTGATTTACTTAATGGTTTGAGGTCTATAGCAAGTAAATCAAGTCATGTTAAAGAAGTCAGAGGTAAAGGTCTTTTGATTGGAATTGAGATTGAATCAAGATAAAAAGCTCTTCAATTACAAGAATTAGGAAGAACTAAAGGACTTTTGTTTGGATTAGGAGGACCTTTTTAAAATACATTATTGGTAAGACCTGCTTTATGCCTCACTAAAGAAGATGCCAAGTATATAGTAGATGCTTTTGGAGATTCATTAGCAGAATTAAAATGATAATAATCTTAAATAATTTAAAATAATGTTTTTTATTATTACTTAATTGAAACTATTTAAATATTATTAAAAATCATGATTTCTTAATTAACTAATAAAGTTCTTCAATATAAAAATATAACATTTAATATGTTATACTTTTTATATGATTTTGTTTTAGTTAAAACTTAACTCCTAAAAAGCTTATATCTTCTTTCGATAAATTGATTAGTTTTTGCAACTAAAACTTGACTTAATTTCCTTTAAAGTCTTAACTTATAAATACACGATTATAAAAACTATCTACAACATATTTTTTGAAGTTCTTTTTAAAAGACGATTGAGTGCTCGCTATTAAAGATAGTTTTTTTACTACATCTATAAATTTACTAATAGGATCCTCCCCTATTTTATTCAAAACTTCGCTGTCTAATTTAACTAATTGTGTTTGTCTCATAGCTTATTATCCTCCCCCTTTAACTTGTACTGGATTATATGAACTTGTTCCAAATATTCTTGTGTGAGTTGCTGCTAAATTATTATTAGCATTGATTTTTTTGTTCATATTAATAATTTAATCTCCTAAGGAGGATTCTTTGTCTTTTAGTTAATCCATATAAATTATTAATTTATCAGCTGTTAACTTTAGTAATTATCTTGATTATGGACGCTTTTATTGATCTTTAAGTAGACATAATTTAACTATATTTTTAAGTTATTATGAATAATGTTGAGGAATCTCGACATTATATTCATTATTAACTATATTTTTGGCTAAAAATAAAGGATTGTTTCCAGAAAATGGTGTTTTTAATGCCATGATTTAGTATATAATACATCCTAGACTCCATATATCAGCTTTTTCATTATAATTTTAATTTTGAACAATCTGTGGACAGGAATATGCCAATGTACCAACAAATGAATTATTAGTTGTAGTGGATTGTGAAATCCCTTTAGCTAATCCAAAATCTGTAACTTTAAGATTCAATTTATTATCAACCATAATATTTGATGGATTTAAATCTCTATGTATAATTTTTTTATCGACATGCATATATCTAAGTACAGATAAAAGCGATATTAAAAATCTCCATACAGTATCTTCTTAAAAATATGATCCTTTTTCATTTTGATTTTTAATTAGTTATGATAAATTACAGCCTTTTACTACTTACATTACTATAAATAAATATTAGTCTTATATAAATGATTAATAAAATTTAATTATATTAGGATGTTTCAATTATTTATAGATGTTTACTTAACGAAAATAGTCTTAAAGTTCATTTTTTTATTTATTTTTCTTTTTTAATTATGATAAATTCAATCGTTTTAGGGCATATTAATTTGAGCCTTTTTTAGCGAGATATACACAACCAAATGCGCCTTGTCCTAATTATTATAGAAGATTATAATTACCTACAACTTATAGTTTAAAGTTTTTATTTTTCATTATAGTACCTATTTTTTAATATTAGTCTTAGATTTTTTATATTTTAGAATTATCAAGTCCATTGAATACTTTTAAGGTCTTTAAATATTCTTAAGGTGATTTTACAAAATGTCCAACATCAAAGAATGGCCCTAATAATTCAGGTGGAAATATTCTTTTAAATATTTTTCTATTTTTTTATAATGAGCATACATATCTCATGAGCCTAAATAATAATACTCTTAGCTAATCAAATGCCTAATTTTCATACTTTTAATCAATATCTTAAAATTTGACGATATGACAATTGGTCGGATGTGATCTAATTAACAGCAATATGGCATCTTAAAATCCATCTTATATATACTTAGCATTTATGTCATTATCGAACATCAAATGTGTTAAAATTTTAATATTATATATCATTTCTTTATAATCTAAGCTTTATCTTAATTTTAAATTAATTTAATTAACAAAGTTATGTTTTTTGAAATCAAATATGACTTATGTTTTAGTTGTTGATAATAGTTTATACATGCATGACAATAATGACATTTTCAGTACAAAATTATGTGTTGATTTTTTAAATTATGTTATTAATACTGCTACACCATCTAATCTTCTAAAAATCTCATTAAAATGCTTGTTTTATAATAAATCTTTTATTATGTTGATTAATTTGGGTTTGTGAGTATGTTCTAATCTTTATAAAACAAAGATCAATCGGCCAACATACCATGCATCTTAAAATACTTTATTGATCCCTTTTGATATTAGTTATCTTGTTATTTCAAGTATTACTTTAGTCGCCTATGGATTATTCATTATTAATAAATCTAATATTTTTGTGAACATTTAATGTGTTATTAATTTCGGATTTATTTATATAAATCTTAAATGTAATGCTAGGATCTATATTAGTATATTTGGTGAGTTTGTGATTTAGGTCATCATTTAATTTATTTTTAACAAAAATGATTATTTTAATTAGACTCTATAGTCAAGTGATTTTGTACAAAATCTTAATAATTGCAAAGGCTTATAATGTAAATTTGATATATCTGACTGAATTATATCTTGAAGAAGGGATACTAATTGAATTATTTATTTTGGTAGTTTTAGATCTTTGTTATGTGTTATGAATGTATCGATTAGTTTTATTTATTAAGGTTAGTTTGTGCATTTGTTTTTTGATTGGAAGTATAAGAACATTTCATTTATTTATTGGATTGATTTTTACATTTGATCAATTATCTGTTTGAATATTATTTAAAAATTTATATATTATTATGATAAAAATATTGATTTATAAATGATATATATAGATGAGCATATGTTGAATATATAAATATCAATTAAATAATAATACTATTTTTCTTAATTTATTATATAAAATCTCCAAGAAATTATAATATAATGCCAATAAAAAGTATAATGAAAACAATAATTTTTTAAAAATAAAAATACTTAAAGATAATATAGAGATCACTATACATATGAGTAAGATTATTCTTTAAATGTTTAATATAAATATCCTTTTATTATAATTTTTTATCTATGTACTATAAGAAAATATTATATTTATATTAACAAGTAATTGTTATAATTAATAATTAATAGATATATTAAGTAAAAATGAGCAACATCATCAAAGAAAACTAGATAATATTTTTAGAAAGTGAATTTGCAAAAACTAAAAAGGAAATGATCTCGGTCCATAAAACTATCGTCCTATTCAGCATTTATGCAGATAAAGATCTCTCAAAATTGAATATGAAACATAATATGGCCCTTAAACTACTTGACCCAAGTATCAATTTAGAAATCATTGAAAATAAGCAAGGAAGAAAAACATGGATAAGCTATTAACTAAAAAAAGAATCCTTATAAAAATCAAAAATAAAAAAAGATATATTCAAGGTTCAAAAGAAAAATTAGACTCAAGATGAATAAAATAAAAACATTTCAATCCACTTGGTTGAAGTTGACAATAAGCTTATAAGATATGTTACAATCCCTATTTAAAATACATTAATGAGTTTGAATGAAATTAATGATCTTACTTAAAAATTGACTAAACACAGAGATGATTTTCATTAAGCACAAAAATTATATGATGGAGCAACAAGAAAAATAAAGAGTGTATAATTTGAGAAGATATAAAAGTAGCTAAAAAAAGAGATTTTAGATAAGATGAGATTGAAACAATTAAAGATCTATAATATAGAATCTTTATTGCACTTTTTGATGTAAAAAACTTAAAAAATAAGTTTTTTAAGTATCATAGATAATTAGGATCCCTCAAGAGATGCCTATAAATCTTAATAGGAATAATTTTCAAGTAAAATTTTAGAATTACAAAAGTTAGTTCACGTCAAATAAAACAGTATTCAGTTCATCATATATAATGTTGATTTTGCAAATGCTTAGAAAAATTAACATAAATCAGTATCATCAATACTATTATGTGAGAATGACAAATCATAAATAGCTTTAGGCATCCATAAAAATAATATTCTTGATGATAAATATTTCACTTAATCTGAAAATGTAAATGTTAGAATTTACCAACAGATGCATGGTAATGGAAATAATTAATACCTTTCCGCTGCCATTTAGGAATTCACCAAAACATGGGATAATGTTGTTTATCTTTCTTCAACCCCAATTGCAACAATTGTTAAAGCAGTACTTTAATTGCTTCAAGTTTCATCAACTTTTAATAAAGCTTTCGTGAGCTAACAAAATCCCGATTAATCAATGAATATAAGTAGTCAATCATTACAAGCACTTACATTTGATGAACTTTTTGAAAGATTCAATATTAAATAAGATCTATAGTTAACAGAAAATGTGAAAATAGAAAAATACTTAACCATCTAAAGATTAACAAGAGGAGTTATTTAAATTTAATTAAATAAGGGTTAGAAATTAGTTCCTAAATCAATAGAGAAATTGATTTTCCTTCATTATTTTTATATAATGAATAAAGAATTTCTCTCAAATTATCAAAAAAAATAACAATAAGGTTATTAGAGTCTTTTGGACTATGTAAACAATTACATTGTAAAGGTCAGTTAATTAATAAATGATATTAATGATTCGTATTTGTATGAGCTTTAAGGTTTTAGATGCAAAGATATTCAAAAATATTTCAATTTTTTGAGCTTCTTATTCAAATCACTTAAACATATGAAAAAAATTACGAAAAGATAATTTGCTATATGTGGAGTTCTTAAAGTACTGTTCCAAAATTTACAACCAAGTGATAATGTTCTTCTAGAATATATAATAAAGAACTAATCTAATATATAGACTAGAGAGGCAATACATTACTATGATCTATATTTACAAATAATCAAATAGAATGGTCAAAAAAATGAAGCTTAACTTCAGTATATTTATATCAAACTTCATAAGTTAAAGGCAGATAGAATTGTTAAATAGTTTATTGAAAAGCCATCAAAGGTAACTTAAGCTGTTCGAAGCTATTGTTAGATAAATATTAAATATGACACGATTCCTGAAAATAAAAGAACATCTATTGATAAATTTGATATTTAAAAAAGAGTGGCTAGACTTTTGATGACACTTGGTAGAACATAATAAGCTTTGATAATATTTATGAAGAATCATATGATTCTAAGTGTCGAAAAAACATTTAAACTCCTTATGAAACTAAAATCAGGAGATGCAAAAGCTGAAGAATGTTTGAAAATGTCAAAATACTTTTCAAAAGAAAATGCCTATGATAAAGCTATTGATTATTGTAGAATTGCATATTAAGCAGCAAAAAATTCTTCATTAAGAAGAAAGGCTAAATAAACATAAATGACTGTTGTTGATTCTTACATGCAATAAAGATTATAAGAAAAGAAAGCTATAGTTAGATATGGTAAAAATCAAGGAACTTAAGAATAATTTAATAGTTGGTAAAATATGGGATAAGATCAACAAGCAAAATAATTATTCAAAAATTTAAGAAATAATTTAGCTTGGGACAAAGCTAAATTACAGAGTGAAATTTTAGTAGGAAACGATAATCCTGATGAAACTTTCTTATGATTTAAAATAATCATTCATTAATATAATAATTCATATTATAATACAAAATTACTATGAATATCTTAAATAATCTACTAATTTAATGCTTATTTTTTCATTAATAAATTATTATTCAAATATTTATTTATTTTTTATTCTCAATACATTATTTAATATGATTGATCATATATATTGTAATCTTAGTTTTATTGTTTATTGTTATACTGATATGAAAAATTTAAGAATAGCTAAAAAAAATCCATCAAAAGTTCTAAAAATATTATAAATGCCGAATACATGTAGATACATTCAATCTAATTTACAGTAGCAGCCTTCTTCAAGATAATAAAAATCTATCCCTAAAAAATAATAATCAAAACATTTAAATACTCTTTCGTTCCGTTAAAAGTCATATTAAAATTCACCTATTCATTCTAATAGATTCATCTAATTTCGTAAAAATAATAACTAATCTAAAAAGATAAGAAATAGAAGTTTAGGTAATTCTCAAGATGGTATAAAAATATCATAAAATCGATATATTACAATAAATTTTAAGCAAAGCTTATAATTAAGAAAAAAAGAACCATCTACTTATAAACGAAATAGATTAAAATAAAGTTAAAAATTATTAAATTTCAATTCTGTTATTATGTAAAATAGATTAAAAAGATAAGAAAGAAGTAAATAGAGTAGGATGAGTCCTTATGGTAAGAAAAATCAAAGATTTACATCTAGTTAATAAAAAGTAGCATTGATTCCTTAATTAAAATTTAATTAATAAGCTTTAAAAAGTGCTAAAAAACTATTATAGCAAAAATAATATAGAAAATCTCTTCTTTTGATCAAACCTATACTGACTAACATTCCACATCATAATTAAGCTATCTTCTTAACTGGAATCAACTGGTACTATCTATAAGATTACACTAAATGTATATATTTCATTGAGCATGTCATCAATAATAATCCATTATACTCTTCATAATGTTATAAAATAATCGCCGTTAGCCATTTTAAATTATTAGAATATGTAAAATCTTTTGCTTATGTATGATGATTATTATTTTTAGTTAAAAGCTTGTCATAATCATTTTCCTGAAGAGGTATAAAGTTATGGTCTTTAGGGTCAAATCTTATGTAAAATGTAAAAGTTTCAAGATGCTTTAAAATGTTTTTAAAAAGGTTACTAATTGACTAAAACTAGTTAATTTTTAATAAATAAAGCATAATGTCATGAATTATTAAACTAATAAAACAAAGCATTAACTTGTTACATTCAACATTATATCTAATTCGGTTTTAACTTAAAGATATGCCTTAATCAATTAAAAATTCATATTAAATTAAAATAGTACGATTAGATCTTAAAACTATATTAACTATATTAATAGCCTTTATCTAAATATAAGAATAATGGATATCATATACATTAGATTTATTAACTTTTTGCATATTCTTTCTATAAACTAAGTAAATAATATCTTATATAGAGCTATATCGTTAAAGTTTAATATTGATTGATTAGGGTCTTAAATTAAATGATAATCCGTGGAGATTATATCGTTTACAATTAATGATAAAAATACATTAACGTGATATATATTAAGCAAGCCATATCATTAATAAAGTAAAATCATAGCCTCATTTAAAAATATACTGTGTATTTATTGATGGGGTTATAAGTTTAATGAGACGTAATTTCAATTAAGGTATTACTATATTGCTGCTGATACAATAAGAACTTGGATTTAATTTTTAGGAATAAATGGACAATAAATAATATACAACGAAGGAATAACTATAAGACTAATTTTTAAATGATATAAGAAAGATATACCTTATGTTTTTAAGTTATGGATACTTTAATATTGCATAGTTTACATCTTGTAAGAAATTTTTATATATACAACTGCAATTAGGAATACCTTAATAATTTCAAAAAGGAGTTATGTATAATTTATATATGTGTTAAGGTATTATCTATCATTGCGATAAGATGTTCAAATAAGCATAATAACATTTTCATAAAGCTTATTTATTATATCAGGATAAATTAGAATCACCTTTTAGCTTAGCATTAAATTATATACAACTTATGGCCAATAGTTAAAAGGAAGATTAAAAGAAAGAAATGATTGATAAAACTAAATAATATTTTAGTGTTTGTAATAAGATTATTGAAGGTATGACTGGTAATGTAGCTGCTAGTGTGTTATATTTCTCTAGTTTGATATATGCATATACTTAATAGTGGAAATAAGCAGTCAATTTAATAGATTAAAGTATATAAAAATCATAGGATCATTATTGGAGATATTATTATGTAAGAGCATTATACTTGGCTTGTATACATAGTTTTAGATAGGCTATTAATGATTTGATAGTTGCTATAAATTTATCAGGACATACTAGACCATAATGTTATCTATTAAGATCAAAATGCTTACAAATTGAAGGATAAGGTAATTAAGCTTTTAAAGATTTACAATAATACTTATGTAATTATTTATATATTATAGCTAGCTCTCAAACCGGATGATCAAAATGTCCATAAATATGCAGGCCAGCTTTTATTTTAAAATGGCGCATTTTAAGATTCATTAACAGCTTTTTCGCATCAAGTTATCTAAATACTTCCTTAAAATTATGATATGTTTTTAACTCAAGCAAAAAGTTATTTTTTATTGGGTAAATTTTAATAAGCATATAATAGCATCAAAGTATGTCAATCATTAAAATATAACAGACAATTATAATTTGATATGAAGATCATATAAATATTAAATAGTATTACAAAAAAATCATAGAAGTTTTAAATTCTTAATAATCTAATTTAATAAGCATTTAATTAATATACTTAGCTTGGCACTATCTTTAAAAAATCAGATCATTACATCTTTAAAGCAGTCTGTTTTATATATCAACAAAACTTTTAATAGGCATCTACTTATTTTTACAAAACAATTATATAAAAATAAAAATAGCTGCAGTAAAAATAGCATTAAGATGAAGTTACTGTAAAATAAAATAAAAAGTAACTATAATCATTTACTAATCAAATGAAATTTAACATAGTTTTATGCAAACTATTACTAAATGATATATAATAGGGTACTAAATTATATAATGAGATTAAGATAGAGTTAGATCAATGTTTTTATGGTGATTTTGTCATTTTTAAGAAATATATAAATGGAGATTCCTAAAGCTATAAGAAAGAATAAGTTTTTCCTAATAAGAATAAATTTTCTAATTATTTGGATCCTCTTAAGATAAGTATAAAACATAAAAAGAGTTAAGTTTAGATGGTTAGTTATGTCAAATTGAGTATACCATTTCCTAAAGTTGAACCACCTTAGATCTTTCCTACTTTTGATGATAATTTACTAACAAAGTTGAGTGTGTTGAATGTAGATCGTAAGCCAGAGGCACCATGGATAATTCGTGAAAATAATTCTATTAAATTTACAGATAAGATTGAGACATACTCTAAATTTTAACTATAAGATTCATAATAATAATCTGTGAGTACATATCAGATGATATCATTGTAGACTAGTAGGTTGGATAAGAAATCTCATTGTTCTAAGCGTATTCATACTAGTTTTATTTAAAAAGATAAGTCTAAGAGTAAGATGGAAAAATATTAATGATGAAGAATTGATTAAAGATTTTATTATTAGATAATTTTTAATTAATAATATAAGAATAAATTTATTTTATTATTAAATATCTTTATAATTATTTGTTTCATTGCTTTTTAACTTT
>Ga0169931_10014075_pt1 | contig 10860 bp, 10 predicted proteins | sample Kivu_15m_20L_FD_129675 | JGI IMG/M metagenome (GOLD analysis project Ga0169931, IMG submission 129675) | Freshwater microbial communities from Lake Kivu, Western Province, Rwanda to study Microbial Dark Matter (Phase II) - Kivu_15m_20L... | ecosystem: Environmental > Aquatic > Freshwater > Lake... | reverse complement strand
TTACGACGTAAGATACTTTTGTGTACTCGGCTGCCTTGTTGAATGTTATGATTCGGTTGACCATCGCCTGTTCCAGATGTCCCTTGGCCTGAGCGTCCACTAAAAGATACACGTCCAGCTTGTGAACCTCTTCCGTTGACATGACCTCGACCACGCTCATATTCGCGGCCACGTCTTCGGCCTCCATTAGATCGATTTTGTTGGTTTCTTGACTCTCTTATGCGCGATTTTTCCTCCGACGATAAGTGTGCCCACTCTTCATTTGTATAATTTCTAGTAGATAACGCAGAAGCACCCCTTTCATGCTTTGCCTTTTTATCAATGATTGTGTCGTTAGCAATACACCGCGAAATATACAACACTGCTTCCAAGTAATTATCTCTTGTTGTAGCACCATTGACCACACCATTCTTTATCTAACGTAATTCCTCTCCCTCCATACCTTTCAAAAGAAAATGAATCTTGTTGACGTCATTTTTTTGACCCAAATTCTTCGAGATTACGGAATGCCTCATCCAAGACCGAGCGGTATGATTGGAAATCGAAGTTTGGTCGTTTACCCGTGTACTTTGTCTCTTGCAGAGTCTTCCACGCGTTGTTAACCTTCGTGCTTATGACGGAAGCGCCGTCGTAGATTGCATTTAATTGTAGAAATGCTGCACGACCGTTTCTTGACTTGGAGTGTTACTTCACGTACGTCTCCCCTGGACCTTGTAACGTAAGACGCTCTAAGATAGTGAACACTTCTGAATGATCCGATTTGTACAGTTCTCCGGTGAGTGGTGTCGAATAAATAGGATCTTCAGAGTCCGCATCAAGTGGTAAGATATCAGGGCGGACAACATATGAAAGAGGAATTTTACGAGCCCCTTTAATGCTGTACAAGTAATTCACGAATACGTCCTTGAAGGCCCTCCATTTGTTGTGGTCCTTAAGCTTAACTGGAAAAGCAACTCTCGACTTTTGCGCTGGTCGCTGTAGAGGAGGATGCAGCCTTAGCTTCGTCGATATATTGCACTTCTTGCGTAAGGAAATCTTAGTTGATCGCTATAGGGTTAGTAGGAATATTCAGCTGAGCAATTCTCCTCACGTAATTTTGAAGGCTTTTGATCAAGCTGAATTGTATCGCATTGTATGGGATGTTCGCGGTCTCCAGTCTACTAAAGATCTTGTCGATGACGTTGCTATGAAGTATGAGAAGGTGGCGAAGCTGGGTTATCCTCTCAACGTTTGCAATATGCATAATAATTGCAGGGAAAAAACCGAGATTATCCAGAACGATTACGATCTCAGGTACATGTAGAGGAGGAAGAGGTGGTAATGGAGGGACTGGGTCACCTCCAGGAGCTCTGGTATCCCCATCGGCTCCTTGACCTTGTAGACCTTGTGCATCTCGTTCCAAGTAAAACTGTAGCAAGTCTTTATCTCTCAATGCCCCAGCCAGATATAACCTCTCATTGATCATTAAAAAATATTTCCTTGATGCTTCGGGGTTCATGAATGTCCCAATGTGAGTCAACAGGTCGAACGATAGGGTCGGTTGAGTGTTCATTGCAAAAGATGAGTTGCTTTTGGAGGAAATATGAGCCGCGAATCTTTTAATAATGAAAAACTGTGAGTGTCTTGTGTCATTTGTTGTCGTTCCACCTGTCCAATCTCGTCAATAAAACGAATTTAAAATCAGAATCATGAACACGGAGGAGTATTGCAAGTGGGAATGGAAGCACCGTATGTGAAAAGAGATCCGTTTCATCTAAGTGAAGCGGACTTTATAGAATCAACCCATCCGATTGGATGACAGTCATTGACCTCAAAACTATCTCTCTATTAACAGTTAACAGTTAACAGTTAACAGGCCTACCTATTTCTTGCTGTATGTGGACCAAGTGCTACTGGGGTTTGTAGCCTGTATAAGGTACAGTATGTAGGATGGAGCCGGTAGCCGACAGCTGTCACAAGGAACAATGAAACCGTTAAAAATTGACACCTGCCACCTGACATCCCACTTCTGCATCTGATGTCCTTTTTCATTGATTGTGTCCTCTTGGCTCTCGACTAATCCATTGATTCTGCTAAAGCATCATTGGCTAAGTTCAGTATAATTCTCTTCCTCTTGGTAGCATAGGAAGATCTTCGTTAACGAGTAACAAATATCATAGCAACACTGCTCCTCAAATACAAGTGAATTTTTCCTATCGAAAAGAAAGACAAGGTTTCAAAATGATCAATACTGCAGCTCGTTCCATCTTAAGGTACTTATAAAAAATTCATTTATTTTACAGGTTGTGTGTGCATAGTCACTCAGCTCAAAAGCAACGTGACTAACTCATAAACTTGTTTCTTCACTTGAACTACAGATCCTCTCAGCGTCGTCTCATGTCTGACCAATCAAAGATTTGCACAACATTTATTGTACGTATTCTTTTTTCAACAACACATGCAAGATATCGTCATTTTTCGAATCATATCGCCAATATTATTATTTCAAATACTTGTAGACGGCTCCACAGAAGTATTCCTTTTCCAAGGCTTGGTTGTCTGATCCTGCCACGTATCCTTTACTTGTTTGTTTAGGTGGTGCAGGAGCCTTTTGTGGTGGTTTCATGGCATACCTTCTGGTGTCGAACCCAGATATTCAAATTAGTCCTTCTCGACGTAATAGTATCATGCGCTATTGGTGAATGGGATTTTTGTGATTCCATTCTTTTTGAATCTTTATTTTTTTTGTTGGAAGTTTAATTTTCAAATTGCTTTCTCGAGAGCATCTAGAGACAATATAGTACTACTAAATTCTTACTAAACGTGGTTATATTATAATCCTTTTCATTCGAAATTAAAACTGCATGTTTTTTTTTGTGACTACGAAATACCCGTTTCCTTTTTATCGAGTTTGGTAGTCAAGGATTCATTACCAGAACAGTAGTATCGAAAGCATTTGAATATCTTGACCATGGTATGACAAGAAATTACTCATACAAGCTCCAGTCTTGATCAATTATTCCTATCCTTGTTGAATTGAATGTCTAACAAATGGACTAATTTTTTTAAAAAAAACTTTAGAGTGTAGTGGAGGAAACATTAGATCGTATCAAAGATCATCCTGGTGTCGAGGGGTAAGCAATTCGTCACGACAAACCACAAATCTCGGAAAATCAGTGTTGCAGAATAAATAAATAAGTATACATTGTTTAACCTTTTTTCCGTCACCATCATTATTTACTATAAAGGTTTGTGATCTGTAATAGTGATGGACTGGTATTACGTCGAATGTCATCGCTTTCACAAGAACAAGCAGAAAAGATTGCAAAGGTAAATATAGATGAACACTTAGACGTACATCCATGTAATGAGGTTTTCGGATAAAAATGTTTCACCTTATGATAATTTATCCTCTTGTCTTCTTCACATATTATTGCTTTTGATCCTTTAAATATTTATGTTACTAAGAATATGTTGATTGTAACTTCTCGAGCTACTTGTTTAATACGTGATACCAATCCTACCGATGATCTTCGACATGTTCGTATTCGTATGAAACAAAAAGAAATGCTTGTGACACATAATAAAGACTTTATTATTGTAGTTATTCAACAATGGGCACCATACATTGAATAAGTAATGAGAAAAGAAGAAGGATAAAAGATGAAATCCATGATTTTATATATATTCGCAAAACGACTCATGTTTCCTTGGAGGAGATATAACTATTATTCCTAAGTACTATGCCTTATTCCTAGTGCTAGTAGTAGTTGAATATTCTTCTACACAAAGTACATGTCGAAACCATTCATAAAATAAAAAGAAAGCACCATTGGCTGGTACTTTATGTAATAATCGTGGTATACTCCCCTTGAGAAATGCCCTAGATCCTTCTTGGGTATATGTTTGTTGAATACACATCCATACATTTCCTTGATATATCGATCCATAGGTATCCATTTGCATTCTTGTTTTGACTACATCCATAGGATTGGTAAGAAAACTCCCTATACCCCCAGCTATCGCTCCAATCATCATATCACTCCATGGTGTTGTTTTTTTGGATGATTTCAATTCTCGAGTCGTCGATCCCTTATGTTGATGATTGTACATCATGGTACGTAAGGTTTCATAAGAAACCAAGGTAAAAACAGCATAGGGTATATCACGCATCATTTGTGCTGATATACCACCCTTGGGGAAAAAAGCTCGTAATGTCGAAGACGTAGAAGTAGAGGAGTAGGAGGATGATTTCGACATGTCACGTATTGCCATCCAAGTATTTCTATATTGTCCCGTTTGTAATTTTTGTTTGATCACCTCATAGGGTACACGTGAAAAGGAAGCTACAGTATTCCCAATCGCTGCAGATAAAGCCACGGTACATGTCGATATCCAAGTATTGGTATTGGATGTTGTCGTATTATTGGTAGAAGAAGAAAAGAGTTGTTGTAAGTACGGTCCCAACGTTTGTTTACTTATAGAATATACTCCAAAGTATATTCCTACACTCGGCATCGCCCCTATTGCGGAGACTGTTAATCCTGAATATAATTCTAAAAACCCTTGGGGTCTTTTTTGTATTTCACGACACACCTGCCAAAACGATTGTATAGCCGTATGTGAAGATGAATGATAATAGTGTTGATCTTGCTGTTGCATGGTTTTGATGGTATCAAAGGGTGCTAATAGGGTTTTGGATAATGCCGCTGCAAGACCAGATGCCAAGGAATGTTTAAACCCCTCCATATATTTCAATTGTCTTCGTTTTTTCTGATGGTATGTATTCAAGGCAGTGGTAGTGGTGAGGGTGGGCGGAGAAAGAGGAGGGCTCGACGGCTCTTGTTGTTGGAGACAGGCTTGTTGAGATGACGACGAGGATAAGTGAACCGGCTGCTGTTGTGTTGAAATCGAAGAATCTTTAAACGTGTGTCTATTGGTCAACAAGATTTTACCTTGTTTGTTGTTGTTATTTCTTGTGCTGCTGCTAATGATCTTGGCATTGCAGTGGCAGGAGTGACGTAACAGTATCACAACAACGAAAAGAGTATGAATCATTCTTTGTAGCAGGGACCATGATAAGGAGACTCGCCCGCTTGTTCTTGTTGACATGCTATAAGATTTATATGTATGTAGACTCGAAGTCAACTGTCCTTTGGAATCGATGATCATTGATTGTATCTGATTTTCTTTCGACTTTCGACTGTGATTATTGCATGATGGATGGGATGAACCAATGTTCAATTTTGTACAGTTCAGTAACCCTACGATCACTTCTTCAATGTGCGCGCCAAGAAACCTTGCTCGTGTCGGCGATCATCGTAGACCCATACGAGGGCTCTACATACTGCATCCACGTATAGAGTCTCGCCGACAACACGTTACCGTTATGGTGATCCAATAGCTTTCACGAGAGTATGACAAGAGGCTCGTTCAAATTCAAACCACTCTCCAAAATTATTCAACAATTCGATCTCAAAGAAAGACATTGAATTATAGACAAAGTTATCCTCTGGATTGTAAATCTTATACTTATAACCCAAACAACGAAAGAATGCCACCTAAAAAAGCTGCTGCTAAAAAAGAAACCACTGAGACACCTGCTCCATCCGCACCAGCGGCTGCACCTGTATCTAAATCAGTGGCTACTCCCACAAGGACTCAACCCAAACGCGCTGCAGCTTCTACGACGAAACAAGTCAAGGAAGATTTGCCCAAGGTTCCTAAAGCTCCAGCTGCCAAGAAGGCCAAGAAGGAAGCACCTCCTGCTCCGGAGGCTACTGCCCCAGCTGTAGCTACCGAATCAGCTCCTGTACCAGAGGTTGATGTTCCTACCAAGAAAGCACCAGCTTCCAAGAAGAAGTCATCCAAGAAGGATACTCCTGTAGAAACACCAGCACCTGCTGAGCCTGCACCAGTTCCTGAACCTGCTGCTGCTCCTGTTGAAGTTGCTGTTCCAGCTGCTGAAGGAAAGAAGAAAGCAGCTGCAGCTCCCAAAAAGGCCCCTGCCACCAAGGCTGTACCCAAGGGAAAGAAATAAAGAAGGATAAGAATAATTTTTTTTCGAGGGGAGAATAATGGAAGTATGGTGTTGGTGATTCTTTAAAAAAATGTATCTGTTGTTGTGTAGGGAGCAAGGAATTATTTTTTTTTTTGTAAACTCTTTGGACTGGTGTATCATGAATCATAAATATTGTTTTTAAATACATGAGCTGAAGAAAGAAAATAAGAGAGAGTAGATTTGTTGTTTTTTAAAATATATGTCTATCTTTTCTTAAAGTAAAATGTCTTTTTATTTGGAGTAATTTGTATGTACATGAAATTACAAACAACTGTATACAACATGTAAACAAATCATACCTATAACTAGTACATCATGATCATCCTCATCGACATAAACACATCTTGGTCACTTTTCTCCACTCTTATTTGCTATAATAATAATAATTATTATTATTCTTTTTTTAAAAATACTAAAGTACCTTTATTTCGAATAGCACCAACTCGGTAACAATTATTTGTATTTTTCTTTTTCTTGACCTGTTTTTATTTTTTAATTATATTTTTTAAACCTTACAATCCTACCCTCCTTCCATTGTATTGTCCATGAATCATGAACAAAATAATAAGGATATTAACAACATGATCCACCACCACAAGTTCCTCCACTACCTTGTTGTTGTTTGGCAGATGCAAAAGGAATACTTGTACCACATCCCTCAAAGATACCATAATGTTTTGTAAAGTCTCCAATAAAATCAAAGTATTTCCGTAATCGTGTATCATACAACATATGAAATGTATTTCCACATACAGAAAAGACTTTTCCTGTTTCCATGGTATGATGTCCATCCAAGGACCATACACTTTCATATCCTGGACCGATCGTACCTTTATAAATCACTGCTTGTCCATAATCTTCACAATATGGTTCCAATGATTCTGGTAATAATTTAAACAATCGATAGGTAGCCGAATAAAATTCAATTTTCCCTTGAGAAGATGAATCCAAAACTTGTTGTAATTCATCATTTTCAATAGTAATCAAAGAATCATCTACTAATCTTGGATCTTTAAAACCAATGGATTTGACCATGGTTAAAAAATCATTCCAATACATTGCACCGGATAAACATTCACCATATAAGATAGGATGACTTTGTAAAGAGGGTGGTATACGTCTTGAGGCATAGACATCTGCAAAATACATTTCACCTCCTACTTTTAATAATTCATAACAAGATTGAAAAACTCGTGGTTTGTCTGTACATAAATTGACAACACAATTGGATACTATAATATCAAAGGAATGAAAATTCTTTTGGTCTTGATCCTCTTGTTGTAATAATAAATGTAATTCTTCTAATTTACATAAATGAAAAGAAACATTGGAGATTGGATGTTGAAATATGGTTTGATGATAGGATTGATATTCATATGCAATTGCCAATTGTTCATGTGTCATATCGACACCATGAACTTGTCCTGTTGGTCCAACGAGTTGTGATAAGATATATACATCACGACCTGCACCACATCCTAGATCTAATATTTTCAATCCTGTTAAATCATCGGTAGGTATCGTTAAACCACAACCATAATATTTGGATATTACAGTGGGATGAATGTTCGATATTGCCTTTTGAATATGACGTGGTAGTTTCGAAGAGGTACAACATGCATTTGTTTTTAAATCCGAGGATGTAGAAAGAACTTGTCCATAATAATACGATACTTGTTCATGTGTTGTCGTTGTTGTTATTGTGGAATCATTTATTGGTTTTGGAGGATATTCCTCCTGAACCGTGGATGTCATTTTACGAGAAAGAAGGAATTCGATCCAAAAAAAAGATTGGATATGAGTACAGTATTTAGAATGGATGAGATTCAAGAAATAAGATAAGTATTTCAAAGACCGAAATCTATAAGAATATGTAATATGTATTAAAGGGGTTCGTTTTCTTGCATTATGGAGTGCTGCTGCACATGTCGACACGAACGGATGCCCGTACGTATCCTACTGTGTGTACCTACGTTTGTTACATAGAGAGTGTATTGGATCTCCCGGACTTACATACGTATGCCTGACGCCTGACGCCTGACTCATCGGAGAGAGCAGAGGTATCCGACTCGTCTGTCAATAGCTTACCGTCTCAGTCAAACTGCTGTTGAATTTACATAACATTTCCATTATTGTATTGTAGGTTTATCTATTTTACGTTGGAGTTTGTTTTTCTTGTGATGAATTCATCTCTATTTGCATTACTATCTGTATTAACTATCGCAGTCTTCTGGACTAGTGTTCCAGTCGTTTCCTCCTTTAGTTCTCCTCCATCCGCTCGTTTCTTTTACAAGACTCATCGTGTCTCCTATCCCTCACAAAAACACCAACAACAACAACAGCAGAAGAAGAAACAGCAGCTACATATGGTCATTTACTGATCCATCAAGTCCTCGATAGATGCTGCACGGTATGCTATCGATCCGAATATAAAGACCTTTCAAGGGACGGGGGTTTGGAGCTTTGTGAAATTAAAGAAAGACAATGAGGATACCATGGAACAGGAAACGGAAGTAGCTGGTAATAGTAGTTCGAAAGGTTCTATTGTTGATCAAAGTGGTGGTACTACTATCAATGGAAAGGTGTCCAAAGGCACAAAAGTGCAACCGCCACCCTAAGTGACATGGTGGATGAAGGAGATATGATCTTGATATATATTTACCCAGAGATAGATGATACATCTCAGTCTATGGAATGAAGCATTCTATGAAAGTCAAAAACATTTTCATCAAGGCTGATATAATTTTTTCTGAGATTTCTAACTATCATGGGTTATTATCATTCAACTCTAAATCGTTTAATAGTAAGAGATATAACATCTAAAATATATATATAGAAGATTCAATAGGAGAAGCACATTCTATTATTATTTTTCTGTGTATGGTAAGATAGCACTAGACATAATTGAGATTCGTAACTATCCTACCTTCAGATCTATACATAGAAATCATGTTCCAACAAAACAAACAAAAAAAGTAAAATAGGAGTATGTGAATGATGTTTACAGATTTTTTTTTAAAAAAAACGACATTCAAGAGCCACCGGAGTTATATATACATATATGTATATATATATAAATAGGTAGACCCGTAAAGTTGGCCCAAGATTTTGATCCATGGAATATAACGTTAGTAAAAATAAACTTGTCATCTTGGTGGCAGCCGTATGTATTTGAATCTGTTTTCTACCGTAAGGCCCTTATAATGACAGGTACCGAAATCATAAGAAAAGCTATAGAGTAAAACATCAAGATTCATCCAAGATCGACGACTGAATGTAACGGGTGATGAAGAGATGTGGATACCCTTCGCTTTAGTATATAGACAGGGTTTCATGCATGGGAGTTTCTATTGTGGAAATTAAGAGGACCATGATTCACGTATGTCTAATATTCCTCGTGAACCAGTTCATCACTCGGGGTATCGGCACCTATCGCGGCTGTAAATACGATTGTTCAGTTTTGTTATTTTATATCCGCATTATGGTTCTAGAGATTCATCATAACTTGATTGATGGAGTATGTATGTCGAATGAGATGCAATCATTAATTTCTATAATTCCTGGGAAAACTCATGCATGCGTCATTTACTCTATCTCGACAACTAAATCACCTGCCTCAATGTGATCACCAGCTGTAACAACGACTTTCTTCACCACACCAGATATAGGAGTACTCACCATAGTCTCCATCTTCATAGCTGATAGAAGCACAAGACCATCGCCCACCTTAACATTATCTCCTTTATTTACTTTAGTTTCCAGCACTACACCAGGCATAGGTGCACCGACACTACCCGATACGCCTTTGATAGCCTTAGGACGTGTTTGAACCGTAGAGCTTATGGCCTTGTCCTTAACTCGGACCATACGTGGTTGACCATTTAATTCAAATTGCAGGTTGACGAATCCATCTTTGTTCGGCTCTCCAACACTTATCAGTTTAAGAATGAGATTTTTACCTGGTTCTAAGCTAACTGAAGCTTCGTGACCCACTTTCATACCAGTGAGGAAAGTTCTTGTATCTACGTAACTTAGATTGCCGAAGGATGAACGGAATTCCATAAAGTCATCAAAGACTGCAGGATACATCGCATGACTCATCACATCCACATCACGCAAATCAGACTCAGAAAATGCTCCCCATTTCTCCTGAAGAATAGCCTTGGCTTGATCAAGGTCCATAGGAGGCATATCGGCACCTGGTCGCCCTGAAAAACAATGAAGTTCTGTTCCTGGAATCTTTTGTCCCTTTATGACTTTTGTACGAAATGGCTCCGGGAAGCCAAAGGGTGGAATACCTAAATAGCCTTGAAAGTATTCAATAACACTTTTTGGGAAACTGAGAGTGTCAGCTTTCTCGAGAATCTCGTTCTCTGTAAGTTTATTAGCCACTATAAACTGAGCAAAATCACCTGTAACCTTACTGGAAGGTGTGACTTTTATAATATCCCCGAGTAGCTTATTTGCAAGCGTATATGCTTTCTTTACTTGACTCCATTGCCCTGTCAAGCCCAGTTGCGTTGACTGATAGAGCAAATTTGTATATTGCCCTCCAGGCATTTCATGAATGTACACATCGGCTGAACCTGATTTCTGACCAGATTCAAATGGCTGGTATAAACCACGACACTCCTCCCAATAATCGTTTAGAGTAGATATCTCCTGGAGAGATATACCTGTATCAAGCTCTGTGCCACTACAACTTGCCACAATTGCCCCAAGTGAAGGTTGAGACGTTAAGCCGGACATTGAGTCGATGGCCGCATCCACTACATCAGCGCCCGCACGTGCAGCAGCTAGCATTGATGCTACACCAGTTC
>Ga0169931_10014074_pt1 | contig 10860 bp, 10 predicted proteins | sample Kivu_15m_20L_FD_129675 | JGI IMG/M metagenome (GOLD analysis project Ga0169931, IMG submission 129675) | Freshwater microbial communities from Lake Kivu, Western Province, Rwanda to study Microbial Dark Matter (Phase II) - Kivu_15m_20L... | ecosystem: Environmental > Aquatic > Freshwater > Lake... | reverse complement strand
CTTACAGGTTTGAAAGAAAACATTACGAAGATAGACCCTATCCAATTACCGGAGAGTATTTTTCTGGTCCGTTTGGAGCTGCAGTCCCCATACTAAATGCCACTGTTGGCAGGGTGCTAAAGCCGCAAAGGGCCATGCACCCGATAGAGACAAGCTTTGGCCTGTCGGAATACCAAAGGGTTGGTCAATCTGGAGCATACTTGCCTCCAACTGGTTTGTCAAGACCAACATCACTTAATTTTGGAACTCCAGTAAACAACATTAATCTTTCTGCTGCGCCTGCTTATTATAATCCACCAAGACCCCTTAGGCACATATCTGCCAGTTTAAATCCAAATCAGTTTGCCTCTAACCCAATCAGCAACACTGCCGCAAATGCCGCAATATCGTACTTCAATCAGTCAAATTCCTCACAGGCTGGTTCGCTCAATAGCGCAAGAAATGCAACAAGAGCAAATCTTTCTTATTACAATCAATCATTATCGAGTGGGTCTGCGGTTACGTCTGGTGGCCCTGGTCAAATATCCACAAGTGTTATGCCAGGAGTTCCAGTTGGCGCCAACATACCACCAATAGATATAGTTCCGATTGGATTGCCATCTAGAACCACAGATAGGGATGTCATTGGTGGCGAAATAGGATATAGACTTCAGGAGACGGCAGGTATTTATGGCTTCACTGCTGGAAATATAAGAAAATCACTAGGTTTTGGTGCATTTGATTTTGAACCGAGTAGATCTGTTCTTCAGTCTGCCTCGATAGCATATGGTTCAACTAGATCTTTTTGGGATCTTAATCTTGGTGGACTTGGAGACGTGCCTCTTCAGGCAGAAGGTCCCCTTGGAAACATAGAATTTTCTGAAATTGTAAGAAGATTTATTCCAAAAGAAAGAAATAATATAGACTACATAAACCCAATCAAGAACAGAATGGGTAAGCAGTATAGCTTCCTGCCAGGCAGAGACAATTTTATAGATTTTACCACTGGTGATCCTTTTGTTAAAGTAAAAGAAGGAGAAATGCGCCTTCCTGGGGTTGGATACGAAAGATTTAATAAACTATACTCGGATAGAACCGGAAGATACGGTGCAGTAAATCAACTTGATATTTTGGCAGACGTGGCTCCTTATTCCAAACAATTCAGGACACTCAATGCTTCGATAGATAAAATGGGTCTTTCTGAAGAGGAAAGAAGAAAAGTTGGTCAAATAAGAGCACAGCTGAACGCAATAGAAAATAGTAGAACAAACTTTGATTCTTATTATGATGATTCTTTATTGGGTAAAGTTGTTAATCCAATTAAAACTATAAGACATATAAACAACCCTATAGTCAATAAGTTTTTTGGCGAAACCAGTCCCACTGAAGAATACGAAAGAAGAAATATATATGGTGCAACATTTCCGGAATGGCAAAGACCAGCTGAAAGTTTTATAAAACCAATTTATTATAAGTCTACAGATAGAAATCCAATTCTTGCGGCAGGCATTGGCGCAGTTGCCTTTTCGTTGTTTGGAAGGGGTCCGAGAGGAGCGCAAATTTTTGGAGCTCTTGGTGCAGTTACTGTTGGTGGTTTTTCTCTCTTCCAAAGATCAAAAGACAAGAGATTTATACCACAAGAAAGACAAAAGCAATTTGCACTTGAGGAATATATAGATATTCTTTCATATGTAAAAAACAGAACTGCGGCCTCCAGAGCGGAAAAAATTGGAGATTTTAAATCAGCAAATCAATTCATGAATCTTTCAAAAAGAACAATGTATGGTGCTGATCTAAATTCGAAATCCATTGATCAGCTAGCTATGTCAATACCAAAAAGAAAACGTGACTACTTTAAGGCAATGATAAAAGCTCCGCCTTCTCAAAGGGCGAGAATATTATCTACTGCTCCAAGATTGGAAAGAAGAATATACGAAGCCACTTGGGGAATGCCCGTAGAAAGAAGGCCAGATTTAAACGAGTATTTTACAAGACATGAACTTCCAGGTCCAAACTGGGAAGGTTGGCATCCGAATACAAATATGGATCACGTAAAAATTAAAACAGGTCAGGCTATGGGCTTGGAGATGTCTCAAATGGGTTTTTATCCACAACAAATAAAAGAGGCAGAACTAACAAATCCGGGTTATCCAGAATTCAATCGTTCGTCTGGTCCTCCGCAAAGAGTCAGGGCCAAACTACAAAGACTGATGTTTGATATGGGAATCAGTGGAGATATAACCGAAGTTGCAAACTCTTCTAATCCCGGTGAAATAAATGTTATGGCTGGAGTTAATTAATAATGACAATTTTTGAATCACCCGACCAGATGGGAGTATCTGAAGCTAGGAGACTGCTTGCCCTGACCGAGGCTGGTCAAATGGGAACTCTAAGAATAGATCAGTTATCTGATGGAACTTTTAAGTATGTAAATTTGGTAACTGGCACAAAATATGATTTTACCAGGGAAGGCTTTGAAGCAGCTCAAACAGCAGTAGGTAATCAGGGCATTTCTGAATTTACTGTTTTAAGAGGTCCTACACTTAAGGATGTACTATCGGGTAAATCCGTAGTAGAAAGAGAATACGGAGTTTTGTCTGACGCCGTAAAAAACGCAAATAGAGTAATAGCTGGAACCAGTACAGATGAGATTGAAATAAGAACAAGGGCGTTTGAAGGAGCAAGAGCCGAGGTTTTGGAGGCAGTCGCCAAAGAAGAAAAATTTACTTTGGAAAGAATTGGATTTTCTAAACAAAATCCACAAGAAGCTCTTATAGAAATTATGAAAGAACTTGACCCGACGGGAGCTGAGGCACAATTGTACGACGAAATTGATGATCCAAGAGTGCTACAAAAAATTCCTGGAATCGTTAATATACAAAAAGAAGCGGCTGTTTTATTAAGAGCCAGAGTTGGTGACGTTTATCTAGAACAAGATGAACTTATAAGATTTCTTCAAGTCACCGGTGGAAGCTTTATACGTGAAGACAAACTTCTAAAAGCAATTAATGTTGGAGAAGACGCAACCGAAGGCACTATAGGTAAAGCTTATGGTACCCTGTCGCAAAAAGCTCCAAAAAGAGGAAAGGCAATGACCTCTCCCAGAAACACGGTAATTAACACTGAGGGTGTTCAATCTTTGGTGGATTATATAAAATTTAATCTAATAGACGAAACTAAGACTCGGAGGAATTAATTATCAAGAATTTTCACCGCTAATTAATGAACTTAAAGATACCATTTTGATAGGCGATCATCCGCTTGAGCAAACCTTGATAGCTTTTGGTCTTCAGGATGAATATTCTGAAGCATTGATAGAGTCAACCAATATGCCAGAACAAGCTGCCGTAAAAAGAATTAGACAGGGTATGAAAATAGTTACGAGTGGAAATACTAGAACTTCAGCAAGGAATACAATGACTGAAGTAATGAGAATATCTGGATACGACGCAATGTCTGATCCTATGCCAATGTTGGATGAGCTCATGACCGGAAGCCAGGGTATTCTGACAAAAAGAATACAGAAACTTAGAACGAGTGGAGCTAAATTTGGAGTAAAAGAAATAATGGAAGACATAAGAGCGCTTGCGGCTTCTGATGAGGCTGGTGTTCTTGGAAACACAAAAAAAGAAATACAACAAAGAACAAATATGTTGGCTAATTTTTTTGAAAATGCTGTTAAAACTTTTGAAGATGGTTCTATGTTCATGAGTAGTATTGTCGCAAAACATGAGGCGGGTAGACTTTCTCAGGGCGCAGCACTGATGGCTAAAAGGCTAAGTGAACTTACTGGTCCCAATCTTACGGATGAGGAATTACTGATAAAACAAAACTTAACAATAAATCTTCAAGACTACAAAAAGGCTTACAGTTTATTGGCAAAACGGAGAAGCATATACTGAAACAGGTGGAGTCTTTTCTCCAATTCCATTTGAGGAAATAAAACCCAGGGTTTACACAGATCAAACTGGAAGAATTTTTCTTGGTGGGAAAGACCAGGTAAAGATGGTTACAGATATAGTTTCGGATAATTCAACGCAAGCACAAGCTTTGGCAAAACTTGGATTCATTGGTTATGGATCCGAAGAATTGGTAAAAAAAGAATTAGGTTTTTTTAGTTACGGCTCAACGAACTTACCAAGGCCATCGCAAATAACCCTTGATCTTATTGGTCACGGAAGATCAGACGTTTATGCAGATATTCAGGGTGCGATATTTGGAAAAGCAATGTATAACAGTGAGGCAATTCGAGATGAAATTCGAAGAGAAACTAAGTATTCCCTTGGGTATGAAATGGATGAGCTGCTTAGAACAAAAAGACTAAGTCCAAGAATGCAAGCCAGAATTGAGGCACAGGCGTCAATAGATCCAAATGATTTTGAAGAAATGAGAATGTCCAGCAGGGAAGCAGCGCAAAGAATGAAAATTAACGCGCAAGAACTACAGCGAGCAATGTTGTCCGAAAATACGAGTATATTCGACAATCCAGACCTCTTGGGCATGGTTAGAAGATCGCTTGAATTCGGATATGTAAGAGAGACAAAAACCTTTAACGAATTCGCCAAGCGGCGACAAAATAACAAGGAAGATATATTCGCCGATTCTGCCCAATGCTTCGAGAAGTGCAGTTGATACCGAACAAGCCGTTATGCGCTCTGGGGATGTTTTTTCTCCAGAAGGAAAGATACTGTTGGGTGGAGACAAGGTTGCTGCAATGGAGGACATCGGTGTAAGAATTCGGAGAAGGGGCAGACAGTCACATGTTGAGTCTATATAGATATAGGCTTCGTCGGCGATAAAATGATAATACCGACTTCTTCGTATACTGCATTAAAGGATTCCTGGGGAGGTTTTGACCTAGACGACCACCTTATAAAAAATTTACATTACATAAAAGATACGGAAGGAAATAGAAGGTTAGCCTCCTATGTATGGCGTCAACCGACTGGACCACAAGAAGCTGCATTAATGTTACCGTACCTGGATGACGAAACACTGCAGGTTATGCTTGGTGGATCAGACCAAGCGGGTTCAAACATATTCGGAGATAAATTTAGAAGGGCTGCTAGTGCGGCGGCAGAAGCGCTACAAGAACAAAAACTTAACAGGCTTCCAACACGTGCATTGGCAATGACCGCAGATGAATTAGATCAATTTAGCAGAGTTGAAAAAATACTTTTGTATCTTTCAAGCATTGCCAACGGAAGGATGGAAAATGCAAAATCACTAAAACCCTTAGATGTTTCCATGGAGGAAGTAGAAAGGATGATTTTTAGAGTTTTAGACATTGGCCAAAACATGACAGGGGAAGCAAAAAAGACAGGCGACTTTGGTGGATTAATTTTAAACGTTCAAGACAATACCACCGAAGGAGCTCAAATAAGTTATTCAAAAATACTTGAGAGATTGAACTTGAAACAATTGACTGAAAAACAAGGCCGGCCTTGAGCAGTCCATGAGAATGTTTCAGGGAATTACGGAAGTGCCGAAAGCAGCCATGAAGGCTTTTGCTTCAGGTAGGTTTGGTGCAATAATGCAACTAAATCAAGAGCAGGCTATGGCACTTATTGCAGAATCTCCAGATCTTAAATTGCAATATAGGGACAGTAGTTTGTATAGACTTTTTGCCACAAATCTAGAAAAAGCCACTGGCACTAAAGAAGAAGGTATTTTTGGTGGTTCACTTAGAGAGATTTTTGAAAGTCTACCAAGAGAATTTAAGGAGGAGATGGGAGGCAAGAACATATATAGTGCACTGCCAGCTGCTGGAAGGAACTTGGGAGAAACAGAACAGACATTTGCTCTTGCAAGAAAAATAATCCTTCATGCCCAAAAGATTGGAGATGTTGAAGTCGAGTCAAAGGTAATGCAGGCATTTGACAAAATGTATAATCAGGGAATGTTTTTATCCCTTAATCAGGAAGACGCTCTTTCAAAGTTTATTAATAAACTTGGCTTTGCTTCTTCTTTTGAATCCCAAAGACAGGAAGTAATCACTGGCCTAAAAAAAGCAATAGCAGATGATGTTTCTGGTCCAATTGCCAGGTACATCAAGGGTGATGAAAAGCTTCTTGAGAAAATACAGGAAGTCTTTGATTTCAAAATAGCAACTTTTGATCCAGAAAAAGTGGTAGACGCAGCCCTTGGAGCTTCGGGCAGACTAGCTTTTGACTCAGGCGATGGATATATGAGCTTATATAGAACATTGCTGGCTCACCAGCGGAAATCCATTAAGTCGTTCTAGGGGCGCTATGGATGAGGCTTTAAAGCAGTCTTTGATTGATCTATTCGACTTTCAAGATGAAGACTTGGCGGAGTCGCTTATCGAAAAATATGGAAGAAGATATAAAGTAGGAACCTTTGAAAATACAGCAGAGTTCGGATTAGATTCGGATACACAAAAACAGATCAGAACGATACTCAGTAAAATGCTTGGCAGTAAGAATGTGGATATTCAAAAAGAGGCGATTGCAGCACTGGATGCAAACGCAAATAAGGTTGGATCCGTCATGATCAGAAGAACTGGAATGTTGTTCGCTAAAATAAGAGATATTCAACTGGAAATACTAGCTAAAGCAGGCTATTTAGATAATCAGGGAAAAATTATCAACGAGTATAAAGATGAGGCGGCAAAACTTTTGGGACAAATAAGCGATATTGGTAATTTGCAGACGCGGTCTTATTCGGAATGGATGAATTTGCAACCAATCTTAAATTGTCAGATATAATAGAACAATCTGCTGGACGGAGAATTAAGGGGAGATGTCATTGATTTTATAAGAGGAATAGAGAGCGAACAGGGTAGAAGTAAAAAGTTGTTAGATACCCTAGATTTAGCATCAGTGGATGAAGAGCCGCCGTTTGGTGCGGGAACCAAGGATAGACAAGTCCTGCTTAAAGCTTTTGGTTTTGGCAATCAAGGAGAGACGGACAGCGCAAAGAGATACCTAGAAGGTGTTCATGGATCGGGTGCATTGTTTGATGAAGCGGAAGAAGCCTACAAGGCAATTAATCAAAAATTTGGCTCCAAAATGCTTGATGCTGCTATCAACAACAGCAGGGCAAGATTAAACAGAAGACTCTCAAGTGTAGCAAGTGACTATGGCGGAATATTAGAAGGATTTTTTAACACAGAAAATGGACAACTTATTGAGAATATAAGGCAAAAAATCAACCCTCAAGAATTTGAGCAATTGGCATTATTAAAACAATTAAGTGATGATCTTGTAGATCGGAAAACCACTAAAAATCAGTGCAAAACAATTCAAGAATGCTAAAGTTGGTCGGAGATCAGCGTAGTCGTTCAATTGCTCTTCTAAAGATGATTCATAAAAGACAAAACGATCAAGCAACCACCGTTGGTATATCTGGGCAAGATATTTCTAATCTAATCGATGAACTTGCTAGTAGCGATGCTGGTACAAGCAGATTATCGATTGGACAAATCAAGCAACTAAAAAGCACTTTTGAAATTGAGAGCTCACAAGCTAGATCTACCATAAGAACTCTTGTGGAATCTGAGTTGACAAAAATGTTTGACGGTATCGACCCAACCGTTTCAAAAGATGATTTTATTAAAAGACTAAACACTTTATTTACTTTTAAAACAAAAGTTCGATTGGGGTCGCAGGAAAGAATAAATCCGCAAAGTATTCGGCGACGCAACGACCGACACGATATCTAAGTTGGGAAAAAGGCAAGTGAATAGATTTTTATCAGAGATAATCGATGACACAACTAATCCATTGTTTGTCACAATCAACGGTCAAAAAATCAGCGTTCTGGAGCTTATGGGAATATCTGAAAGTAGACTTCATTTGACCGCCGGAATTGATCAAATGCCAGAAGCTATATACAATGCCCTGATTGGCTACACTGAAGAAGGCGAACAGTTTCTGACAAGATCTTCTCTGCAAAAACATTTAAAGTTATCAGAAAAAGTAAAAGCGGTTCAGACTGATATTTTGGGAACACACACTGCTATACCAAAATACGCAATGGATGAAAGTGATAATGTTGGATTTCTTGATTCAAGATTGGTTTATCGAGATAGGGTTTATGTACCTACTGAAAAAGCACCAAGAATTAAGATATCAGTGGAACTTATGGGTGAAAAAAGAATTGCTGAATTGCCGTTCAACGTAGAGATGATGGATGATTTAATAGCGCTTGCCACCGCAGATCCAGACGAAGTTAGTAAGGTTAGAGAATTGATTTCTCAACGATTAATTTCAGGTTCAAGATTGAAAGATACCCCCCTTAAGCCTGCACTCGGCGACCCCAAACTGGCAAGAGAGATATCAGAAACTTATCTTCGAATTTTATCACGACAAAAGGAAAAAGCTCAAGCATATCACGTTTTGAGAAGGCTACAAGATAAGATTGGAGTAGATCTTATACCAACCCCTCCAGCTGCGGTGTCCTCAGCTGCGGTGTCTCCAGCTGCATCTATTGATCCCGCAGCTCCTGGAGTGGTTACAGACCCAGATGCAGCCGCTGCGGTCGTGGCAGCTGCAGAAGACGCGTCTGGTGGGGTAGTTTCCGCTGTAGATGGTGTAGATGATCCCGCAGCCGCCATAAACAAACTGCTTAATAGTATTATGGGCTTAGAGGAAGCCAAAGCTACACAAGAGACAATTTTGGCATCTACCGAAAGTGTTTTATCGGAAGCGGTTTCAATTGATGCTCCAAGATTTAAACCAATATTTGATGGCGGAGTTGGTTCTGGATTTAAAAAAATGCTTGGTAAGCCAACTTTTGGAAAATTTGTGCTTGGTGCACTTGCAGTCGCCGCAGGTACCATAGCTATAAATAGAATGAAAAATAAAGAAGTCACTCAAGAAAGCGTATCTGGTCCCCCATTATTGCCGGGAGGAAATCCCTATGAGAAACTATTAACTTCTTCGGGTGGACTACCAGCTCCTCCAATGGCAGGCTCTAGTGGCGGAACCTCGTTTAACGTCTCCGTTAATGGGAGTAATGATGAGGTGAGAGAATTTATGCAAAAAACAGCACAAATGTCAAATGGCAAAATGCAGAGTACTATACGTAATAGATTGCCAAATCCTGGCAAAAATCCCTATGACGATATAGCTGGTTCATTTTAAATAAAAATATGCCCTTACTTACTGCTGATCACAACAAAAAATTAAAAGACGCAGCTAACGCTCGACCAGACACTAGGCCAAGGGTTGGAAAAGCTGCAAACCTTTCTGCACAGGTTGCATATAGACCATCTGGAAATAATGCAAGTGCAGTTGAGGAAAACAAAAAAGTAATAACAAAAAGCCCCCCAGCCTCGGTTAGAACGTCTGATAGAATAGGCGGGTCTATGGAAGGCTATATGCGCGCTGCGCCGGCTTTTATCCAAATGAAAAATTCTGGATATGATAACCCAAAAAATCAACAGGCAAGACAACAAAAAAATACATATTCTAGAGCTCCACAAATTAATCAAAGGATCGCAAATTTTTCTGGAGATTTTAAAAAACCCACAATGTCTGGTATAATTAACAATTATTCAAGATTTATGAAAGCCAGTACCTCTGGAGCAAAAATTGCAGAAGCTTCTAAGATAGAAAGAATGTTCAAATAAATGACTCAAAAGTATATTGACGATAAATCTCTTCAGTATATTCAGCTTAAGTTCCTAACTAGCGCATACAAACAAGAATACCTAGATCACATAAGGAACTACGTACAAGCTGCTCAAAATGCCATTAGTGATCCCTCCGATCCTATCTATCCATTTCCAACGTCAATCTTAAGAGGCGTTTTAGCTGGAATACAAAAGGGTACAACGGGCATATGGAAAAATAAACAACTGCCCGACGCTTACCAGATTATAAATTTAGAAAGATCAAATCCCTATTATATTCAAGAACGTTTATCTTGGATGCGAGGTTACTTGCAAGATGGTAACGCACCAGAAGCAACTATAATAAAAGAACTAAGAAAATTTGACAAAAAAGCTCCATCAAAAAACTATTCATCTAATGATAAAGTTTACGATAAAGCTTGGCGTGCCTGGATTGAATTTAGAAAAACCGATGCAAATTCATTATCAAGTGGATTATCAAGTAGCCTATCAGGTCTACTGGCATTTGTGGGCTCAATTGAGCGCCTGCTTGAATGGTTTTTTTCAAATCAATCAGGCGGCGGTTTGCCGCCAACAAAACCAGTAAAACCTGGATCTAGACCAATACCAGATATTACTTTAGATTTAGATGTAAGCATTGCTAGGTCTGCTGCTCTAGAAAAATTTCTTCTGCATGGATTTTCTGGAGGATTTTCCCCCCTACAACCTGGCTCAATTAAACCAGGTGGCAGTGATAGTCAATCTTTATCTTTTTATAAAACATTTGAACAAAAATATAATCCAGGCACTATAGCAAAACAATATGACTTAGGCTATTATAATACGTTAGAGCGGTTTTAGATTATTTTTAGCAGTTCTTGCCCCAATAGAAAAACTGTCCACGATAAATGACACATCGTTTACAAACGGATTATTTGAAAAGATGGATGCGGCAGGACTGTTTGACCTGGCTTTTTTTGCCGAAAGAATACAGACATATGCAAGAAAAAGATTAAAAGATACAATAAATGTTCAAACAAGTGCTGCCAATTTTATAGATGGAACGAAAGACACCGCATGGCTTACAAAACTAAGTTCGGCTGTGGTAGCTTTGGCCAGAGATCCAATTCTTTTAGCTACCATTTATGAGTACTTTCCAAACTTAGCGGTTCTTTTCTTTAATGCCCTAGCAGTCACTGCAGATTATTCAAATAACGGAAAAGGAGGAGGTTCTGAAGATAGGCTAAATGATCCGCAAGAAGTTCTAAATGATTTAATGAGTTCTTTTGGTCAGATCGGTGGAG
>Ga0169931_10014073_pt1 | contig 10860 bp, 6 predicted proteins | sample Kivu_15m_20L_FD_129675 | JGI IMG/M metagenome (GOLD analysis project Ga0169931, IMG submission 129675) | Freshwater microbial communities from Lake Kivu, Western Province, Rwanda to study Microbial Dark Matter (Phase II) - Kivu_15m_20L... | ecosystem: Environmental > Aquatic > Freshwater > Lake ... | reverse complement strand
TTTTTAAATGTGTAATCATATTATATGAAAGATCAGCCTCGCATAAATATTATAAAGTATTTATAAAGATAAAAAAATATGAATAATATATCGGGGCGTCGACTATCTTTAAATTACATATACATTCTTTTTTATATATATTATATCAACTCGACCCATATAATTAAATCTACTTATAAAAATGTTTTTTCTCATACAAAAGTCACACACGTTTTTATGATATAATGTTCTTATGATCGATCAACAAGAATAGATAAAATAAATATGGGGTAAATTAGTCCCTCTTACAAAAGGACTAAGTACTTATGCATTGAAAGATAACTAAATAATAATCGGTAGATCTGATAGTAGTAAAATCAATATAAAAGATAAAAGACTTAGTGGAAATCATTGTTCTATTCTTAAATAAAATAATATTATATATCTTGTTGATAATAGTACTAATGGTACTTGGCTTTTTACTAAAAAAATTGATAAAAAAGTCAAAGTAGAACTCAAAAATTAAAGCTAAATATGGCTATTACCTATAAGTAAAGTAACTAAAGATTAGATAATGGGCTTTAAAATAGTCTTTTTAGGCAATTTTTTAAAATAGACTTTACGAGATCCTTAATAATAAAAAAAGAAATAATACTTAAGACAACAGTAATAATCAAAAAAATAATAATAAAAGAAGACATAGCATTTTATGAACTCTTTAAAATAGCAGATAACATGTCCTTATTGCAGTTAAATAATGCTTTTTCCAGTATGTATCCAGCCTTGCAATCATAGAATGTGTGGACATTGCTTGACATAGATAGTAAATTTAAAAAAAGATCTATGTATTATATGCCGAAAAGAGATGATAACAGCTGCAAGAGATGCTAGTTTTAATTCTATTATTGATGATTATTTTAGAACGCATAGCTCATAAAGAAAATAGGATTAGGATAAATATGCCAATATATTTGGGTATTAACCAAAAAATATACAAATGATTATAAAAGGTACATAGGGATCTGAAAATATATAATAAAAAAGAGAAAAAATGTAGATAGAAAAACAGCATGATTCATCATAATTTTAATTACCAGCTATTAAGCTAAAAAAATCAAAAGAGCCTAAAAAATAAACAAAATAATCTAAAAAATAACCAAAAAAAGAGCGATCTACTAGTTCTAAGAAAAAATCATCAAAAAAAAGTTTTATAAGCTCAGACATAAGTGCATCAACAGATTAATAATAACTATATCAAGATATACCTCGTCTGCAATGTCAATAATGCATATAAATGCGCAATAATTTTCAATGTAGTATAACTCAAGTCCATGTAAATTGTCATAATTGTAATAAATTATTTGCTAAAAGATAAGGATAAAAACTTTATCAAAGTTGTAGTATATGTAATGGTTATTTTTGTAATTTGTATTCCCCTCCATGCCAAAAAAGTGGAGTGCATCTACATTTATTAGGAAAAAGGGTCGATAGCTGTAAAATATAATAGACATTTTTTCGTGGTAATAAGGTTTAGATGAATGCTTTTAAAAATTTATTAATAAGTTAAAAAAAGACATAAAAAAGTGTATTTAATTAGATGTTGCAGCTTGCCTAAGCAGGTCGATTTTAATATTTGATCCATAAAAAGATATTAAGAAATCCTCCATTATAATAAAGATCGATAAAATTGCATAAGAAATCAACGATATGTGATAATTGTTGGAGATAAGTCTGGTTTCAAATGATCTTTATGTTTTATAAAGAAAATGCATATTTGATGCCATAGACTATACGATGCAGACCTGTTTGTTATTATGGGGTTAATTGTAAGACGGTAACGCATAATGCTGAACATATGAAGAGATATAATCATATGTAATTTCAAACTAGATTTCATTGATTCTTATATGATATCTATTATTTATATATTTTTTGTTTAAAGATTAATTAAAATATGATATTAGATCAATCATCATCGTGTGGTGGTGTTCTTCTTATCTTTGGCTTTGATGAAAATGCTCGTAGTTATTATTAAGTCATCATTAAAGGATTCTTTTTTATGAAAACGTTCTATCTTTGTTGTGGTTGTGGTAAGGGTTGCTATTATGCATAATTATTTATCATTTTTGCTGAGATTTTTCTTTATTGTCCTTAAACTTTTTTATTATCTCCTTTTAACTCTTTGTTCAATAGTCTTAAGACTTCTTATCTTGATTTTTTATGTCCTTGTGGTGGTGATTTTAATAATTCTAAATTTTTATTCTAAATATTTGAATTACTCTTTTGTGACTAATATATTTGCTCTTGTCTATTCGACTGATTTTTCATAAGTTAAGCATTGATATATGGTTTTTTATTAATTTTTTATAAAGAATTACTCTTTTTTATACGATAATCAGGTTTATCTTTAGATTTATTAACTTTTTTTTATTAATATCTATTATTATCTTTATTTTTAGGGTTATATCGATTCGATTTGACTTATTTCTAATGTGTTTAATATTGATTAATTTAAAAATTATCTATTTTTTATTGATCGAAATTATGATGATCCATTAATGAAAATTGTTGTTTTGGTTAATTTTGTTTGAAATTTGGAGATTTATATGAATAGTATTATTTGTCACCTGAGTTATATGAGTTTATTCTATTTTTCTTAGTACTTTCAACATCATGCTATTTTTATTAGATATAATTATTATTCTTTTTCTTGACTTAAGGGAATCGAACATCTTAAAATTGTTATCTCTTCATCTTCATCTCATTTTTCTATTTTTTATTGGCTGCAATACCTTTTTGTTAATTATTCTGGCCTTGGCCTTGACCTTGATATTTATTATTCTAAAATTGTTTCATGATGTTATTGATCTATTATAATTGCTATATAAATATATATGTACTTTATTAGCTTATTTATTTTTTAGATAATACTTAGTGTTTAATATCTAATGACCTTTTATATAATCTTCTAGATTTGTTATTTATTATTAGTTTCTTTAATAGACTTAATCATCTAGGTTGGAGTCTTAGCTTTATTATTAATATTATATGGAGTTCATGATCTTTCCTTTTTAAAAGATTATTAATTTTTGTTGAATTAGGTACAATTGTTGTTTATTAGATCTTAGATCGATTTTTATGAGATCATCTATGAAATTAGGTAATTTAGCTTCATGGGCTAATTTCCATAAATTCTTTCGGCCTAGCAAGGCATATATGATAGCACCGATCAAGTTACGATTACTGTCATTAGCTTATTTAAAAGCTTAACAAAGTATATAGAATATATTGATTTATTTTTCAAATGAATCAAGACCTTAGTTGATAGCTGTAGTATTCAATAACAGTGTTGATATAGATTCTAACAATTAATCACTATTTTTGATGTTTTAATCTTATAATAAGTTACTGCATATACTGATTATATTTAAATTTATAAGTTAGATCAATATTTATTTATTATGCCATATATTCTGTAATATTTCTAATATAACTTGAAGACAGTCATATCTCTGTAGTTGCAAAACAATAGGTATAAGATCTACTATTTATTTATATAATCGACCATTACGAAACAATACCTTTATGCCGTAGGTATCTTAGCTTATATATAAAAATAGTTTTATTATGCTGTACATTAGATTTTAATTGGACATTATTTATAGGATTTAGCCGTTCATTATGCCTAAGAGATCGTTTACGATGAGACTTACTATTATTTGTCTTCTGATTTATTTGTTTTTGCTTTTTATGATGCGCCATGAAAAGCCTTTGAGGATCTTTATCTTTTGGTCATTGGGCATCTTCTTGAAGTCTTTTATTAAAGTAAAATAGTTTATTGGTATGTATTAGTCTATTGAGATGAAGGTGGTGATATTTCGTTGTGATATGTTCGGGGTTATGCTGGCTGAATGAGAAATCTAATTGACTGATGGTTTATCAAAGATGGATAGATCTTATGATTGATTTAATAGTTAATCTAGTTATTTTTTGACCATTTTTTAGAATTTTTATGTACGTTTTTTGATCCTTTGATATCTTCTATGATTGACTAGACTACTTTATGATTTTGATATAAGTTCTATCAATACTCTAGAGTTATTAGTCAATTCTTTTGTGATTTGTAGCCATTTATTATGTGATTACATAAATGCATTTTTATAGCTTTAGAACATAGATTGATTGGTTTGTTATAAATTACTAAATTTTACTTTATAGATTTATAATTCTTAGAATAATTTTTTATTTTTTTATTATAAGCCTTTCATCTTATTTTTAATTTCTTAATTCACTGATATATTAATGCCTCCAACTTTATCTATTTATTCTTATTTTAAATTTAAATTTTTGCAGCAATTGATCATCCTTTGATGTTAGTCATTTATAAATATATTTAATTTTTATGTTAAGTTATTAACCCATTATTTTTTAAATAAGGTCTTAAAGGATGGATGTTAATGTGGTTTTTTGACAAATGGCAATGCATAAAATTATAAAAATTAATTAGTTTTAGCTAAGTCATTACCTGTATTATCTAGATATTATTTAAATGATTAGCATTAGTCTTATGGGATGGCGTTTTTACCTTTTAATGAAGGATGAATTGAATAGATTAGAAAATAGACTCGAAGGTAAAATTATAATTTTTATTAGTTTCGTAGAAGATGAAAAGTTTTTAAGAATTATGCACGTTTTCCTTTTTGGAAGGCTGAGAGGAGTTATTATTTATAGGACTTTGGGGAGAGCTAGTGATATCTATGGGCGGATTACAAGTGGTTATTTAAAATTAAATACTCGAACATTTATATTATATAATCATTAATCAAACAGTCATATTATCATAATAATATAATATAAAACAAGCAAAGACTAAGTAAAATATGATAATTGATATGATAAATTTATGATGCTTATATTGATTAAAAATCATTGAATAGTTCTCATGATTTATATATCCTGACATAGTCATCTATTCTCATTCTACATATAGGGCATTCCTTCAAATTTTTACTGCATCGAATACAAGCAGTATTATGTTTGCAAGGCATATATACACAATCTCTTTCTTGTTAACAGCAGATAACACAGGCATTTGGATGCACCCTAGTATTGACCATATTCGTTTTGATTTTACAGATATATATTTGATTAGACCCTATTTTAAACACTGTTTTTTAATTAAGTATATGTAATTAGCTTTATTTCGATTATTCTGATAATCTTTACCAAGTTCCATTAGTCGTACCCATATCTTCTATGTAATATTTATTATCTGAATAAGATAGAGATGAATGCATGTTGCTGAGATGTTGATCATCTGGAAAATTTAGTAAATTATTTGATTTTCTACCGATTGTTATTTTATGTTTTGGTATTTCGATCATGGTATTTGATGCTGGACCTTATATTACATTTAACTGTAGGACATTTCCTATTAATACTGATTAGAATTGATTAGAGCCCATTTCTAATATCATTTTCTATATTATATATATATTACATTATAGATTTCTTTTCGTCCTTAGATTCTTATGAAAGTGCCTGTGGTACTACCGATATCTTTGAGATAGAAATTATTATTTTAAAACTTGATTTATGCATGATATCTAGAGATGCTTTAATCTAGGATTAAGATTTGATTGGAGCTATGTCGACCTATTTTAGCACCGTCTTCTTTAACTGAAAAGAATGAGTTTTGTGGACCATCTGCTTGATTTATTATTAATTCATACTATTTCTTTATGTTTTATTATTATTATTAATCTACCATTTGAATATTATTTGTTTAGCTGCTTTATTACATGATGATCTATTATAACGAATTTATGTTGTTATTTGATTTTTTTTATTATTTTTAATCATATTTTATAGTTTTTTATTTATTTTTTTATTTTTAGGTTATTTATTTTAATGCATTCAATGCGTTTTTTGATATTTTACTAGTATTTTATTGTTGACTGCGATTCATGTTTGATCCATATAGCATAGATGATTTTCCTTATATATAATTAGTATATTATTGTAACCCTTTATTAATCCCTAAATGTATCATAATATACATTGCATGATCTTTTTTATGATGATACCAGAATTTATATGTAGTTAGTTTCTGAGATCATCTTATGTTAATGAGTTTATGCAACTACCGTCGATTGATAGTTAACCTAGATTATATATGATGGTACTGAATTGACCGTATAACTTGTGGAGATCGATGAATTTTAGCCAAAGTTAGATGTCTTTTACTGTCCATCTTATTGGGGATTTAGGTAGGATTTAATAGAGCTTTTAATAGTCCATTTTTGTTAAGATTTTGAAATGATTATATAAATATTAACTATAACGTTTAAAATCATGTATAAAATATTAATAAGTATGTAATTCTATATATTTAAGAATATATTGATCTAATTGATAAGGAGATTGTGTTTAATATAATATTTATGTATATAATTAGTATTTGATTGATGGTCGATTGGTGATAAATATTGACTAAATCTAGTAGCATAAATCTTTATTATTATTTAGAATCAGTTTTTATATATGATATAATCTATTTAGAAACCAACAAAAAAATACAAAAAAACATAATATCTTATCTTCTTATCAATCTTTTTATCTATGTTTATATATTATATTGATAAATAATACATTATTACTATTTTAATTTTCACTTCAAATTTACCAACGAGGTCAACATATCTATCACCATCATATAAATAAATATATATAAAAAGGAATACAAATAATTACATAATAAAAAAGTATCATAATTGATCAGTAAGTACAAAGGGTGTTATTTTGATATTATCATCAAGGCTTAATGATGATAGCATAGGTTTTTTCTAGGGTGAGTAGTTATATGGCCTAGTCTTTTTGGGTGGGGTGATACAATTTGCATCATGAAGGTTTAAAATTGATAATTATGTGTTTAGGGTAGTGATTGGGTTTGTTTTTGGTTTACGAGATGCCATTTTCTATTTGGTATAAGGTCTATATTATATTTATTTATTAAATAAAGGATTTCAGGTTAATAGTTTATAAATAATATATGGGATTATAAAAATCAATATCATTTATATGACTCTTTTATTTATATATTTAAAATGATTTTATCAATAAGTATGTAAATCTTTTAATAAAGCCTCATATATAATGATGCTTTAATATATATTATTCTTTTATCTTTTTATAATAATTTGTATTTGTGACTATTATGTTAACTAAATTATTAAACCCTCTCCACTACGCATTCGTAATCCGTCTAAAAGGACCAGTATCACAAAGAAATATCGATAAAGGTGCATTAAAACTAAAATAAAAACGATAATAACAATTTTTTTAAGATTATTATTCCTAAACAAATCAATTGTACATCTTTTTTTAATCATAGTTATAAAGATGGTTTTACATCATCATAAATAAATAATTTTAATCCTATGGTCAAAAATACATTTAGTCTATAAAATGCAACAGCACATTAGATATTACAATATCGTAAATAGCAGGCGATTAAAAAATATCAACGAAATTTATTGGATCATGGTAGTGCGGCTGTGCAATGTGCGTTGATGAGTTAATAGATAATATTATTGATGAATCATGTTGGTAAGTACCCTAAGGATAAGAGGGCAGGTAGATTTTTAACGAAGTTGATACAGAAGAGAAGGACTATGTTGAATTATTGTATGAGAAAGGATTATCATAGGTATAAATGGGTTTGTGTGGATTATGGGATACCTGATGTTCATCCTAAGAATTCGCATCATATGAGTAGTTGGGAGAGATATTATAATAATTGGTCTGGGTATTGATAAATATATTAATCTTAATCAAATTTACTTAATATATCATATCACATATAGCATATATCATAGTATTTATAGAAGTTATTGATGATCAAAATTCTAAGTTTTATTCCTTACCTATTTACAAATCAAAATAATTCTTAATACTATTTTTATTCATCCCTAATTCTTTCAATAGTTATTTAAACTAATAATTTAACTTCTATCTCTGTGTTTTCAGCTATATAAATGATTTATAATCTATTTTCATTATCATCTATCTTATATTATCCATCTTTTGTATCAGTTTACTATCTATTATATAATCTACTTATCTAATGATTTTTATGATAATTATTTGATGATATCTAAGGTTGATAATTATTCTAGAAAAGATTAATATAAAGCTAATTCTTTTACAAACTATATTATGTGAATTGATACTTATTATCCAAATTATTAGCTTTAGGATTGGATATGTTAGAGTTTTATGTTTTAGCCTTGTTGTTTGGCTTAGATTTAGGCGGAGTTGAAAGAGGTCATTCTTTATTAGTAGACATTGAAGAAATCATCTGACATATTATTATAAAAATATGATAATGATAAATATGAATGATAATAAAATGGAAGGAAATAGAGAATAAATATATATAATTATGATTGTTTATATAACAGAAAATATAAATATATTTTTGTATAAAAGTAATTAATATAAGGGTCATTAATCATTTCATTGCTTTGATAAGTTTTTATCTTATTAACTTTAACTTTCAACAAGCATTCTATATACATCATTCATCCATGATGAAACATCAATTCCCCACATAAAAGTGCAATGACCTGCATTATATGTTCTAAAGAATGTTTTAACTGATTTATCTAATGATTGCCATAAAAATTATACATCTTTTGGATCAGCAAGTAGGTCAGAAGATCCAGCAAAAAGTCTTATAGGTACTCTTATATTTGCTAATTAAAACTTGGGTGGGTATGGTTGCCCATAATGAATTGTGTTTTATCTTGTTGATCCATAATCAAAAGCTTGGAAAGTTCCTCTATCTAAGGCTTGTTTCCAATGTTCCATATTCATGACACTAGTACCTGATGGTGCATGTCCAACTAATACATCATATCTTTAATAGTTATCAATTGATGCATCACCATCCATAATTTGTGTCATGATATCTCCACATACTTTAGCAAAGGTTGAACAAAAGACAATACCTACATCAGTTTAAAACCATCCGAACCCAGGCATAAATTAATGTATTCCTCTAAGATGATACCATCCTATTAGATCAGAATGATCTAATAATGATAATACATGTGATTTTGCATTTTTAACAAATGCAACTGGTCCAAATCCAAAATATTTATCAATTAGTCCTTATACAATTGGATTTCTTTTGCTTAATGCGATATGCATTTGTATGGTTCCTTGACTATGACCAATATAATGTATTTTTTGTTTAGTAATATTATTTATATATGTAAATAATGCAGGTATATCATAATCTGCCATATGTTGAAATGTAAATTACCAAAATTATTTATTTTTATCAGGGTTATATCTAGTATGATTTCTAGAATGTTTATTACCTCTACTGTTACCCATCCAAACATCATAGCCACGATTGGCTAATAGAAAACCTGGGGCTTTATCTTAGTCGTTGATTAACCAAGTATCACTGCTGTCTAATAGACCATGTTGTAATATAATTGGTTTTAGACCTTATTTTATAACACTGTTTTTTCTTTGCATTCGAAAGACTGTCAAGATGTAGCCATCTTCTGTTGTTATGGTATGTTTTTAGCATGGATATTTATAGAATTTGCAATAATCGAGGAAATATAGTTTTGATTAGGGATGAGCAGCATTAATGAGTGAGAATAGTACAAGAGCTAAGAGTAATTTATGAAGCATATTGATATATGATAGATTAATAATAATATCCATTAAAAATATTATTAAAATCAGAAAAAAAGGGCTTAAAATTCAATTAAAAAAGAATCATATTATTGATTAAAATACATTAATAAACTTTTTAAGTAATCAATACAATAAATATGAAAAAATAGTCGTTTTATATTAATAATTTCTTCATTATTGATAAAAATACGCATAAAAGCTAAATTTGTTTCTAAAACCTCCTTTTTCTTTATTCTTTAAATAAATTTACCACTATATGCCTGTATACAACATAAAAAAGCTCTAGATCCAATAACTTTTAGACAACCAACATCGATTAGACGGTGAATTAGCCTAAATCTAACAATAAATCTAGAACAAATAATACTAATACTTAACAAACTATACTACATAAATAGACCCTTAAAAAGATGAATCAACCTACCTTATTAAAAAGCCAGTGATCCATTTAAGTTCTAAAGATAAGCCATTTTCATTGAGTAGTATATTTAGTCGACCTAGCTTAGAGATGATAACTATATAAAGTAGAAGATTAGAGCTATGTTAAAAGGATAAATTATGTAAAAAGAAGAAATCTAAAAGAAATAAGATAAAAGGGAAGAATAGGATAGCTAAGAAAAGAAAGTATAAAAGAAGGAAAACATGATAATTATAGGCATATATTTAATTTATAGTATATTTTATTAAATTATCTTATTTTATTCTATGATTATTATATTTTTCTGAGATTTATAATAATGGAAAACTTGAGTTCATAGCCGATATTGATATTGAGGAATAATAATTTAAAGTTTTTGAAAAAACAAAAAATATTAAATAAAAGGATCAAATCTAAAAAGTTTTTGAAACAAGAAATCAATTGTAATAATTAAATCTTTCAATCTAACATCAATTTATACCGTAACAAAACTGCTCAAAATTTGATATGGTAAAAAAACTACAAATACAAATGCATAATAAACAAGATAAAAGACTAGAACTCTTCCCTCAAAGCTAAGATCTGGAACATCTAAAAATAAAATCGTAAAATGTAACGCCAAATCTAATCATGGAGTCTTAACTAATAATAATGCCTTAACCTAAAAGAAAAGCCTTATATCTCAATGTCTACATATTAAAAAGTGATAAAAGATCAAGATTACAATATCGTAAGTATGAAAATAT
>Ga0169931_10014072_pt1 | contig 10860 bp, 8 predicted proteins | sample Kivu_15m_20L_FD_129675 | JGI IMG/M metagenome (GOLD analysis project Ga0169931, IMG submission 129675) | Freshwater microbial communities from Lake Kivu, Western Province, Rwanda to study Microbial Dark Matter (Phase II) - Kivu_15m_20L... | ecosystem: Environmental > Aquatic > Freshwater > Lake ... | reverse complement strand
TGGACCTCTACTGGATCGCATCGATATCCATATTGAGGTCCCCGCTGTCCCGTTCAGCGACCTGTCTGCGGAAAATCCCGGCACATCCAGCGAAGAGATGCGGGCCATGGTCGTCGTCGCACGACAGCGACAGGAATCTCGCTTCTGCGATAAATCCACTCGTTACAACGCGCAAATGTCAAGTCGACAATTGCGCCAATTTTGCCCTCTCTGCCGCGAAGGACGAGAACTCATGCGCAGCAGCGTCGCCGATATGGGACTCTCCGCCAGAGCCCATGACAAAATCATTCGCGTAGCCCGCACCATCGCCGATATGGATGGCGCGGACAATATACTCGTCGACCATCTCCATGAAGCCATCAACTATCGAATGCTCGATCGACAAATCTGGACTTAAGCCACTGCTCACCTTGAACCATAAGGAGACAATCGGTGCAACGTCTACAGATCGAATCACCTCATGATAAATTCTTCCGCTTCGCTTTTAAGCAGACGGAACTAGTTCACGACTTGATTCAATGGACTTTTCCAGCATCGCTCGTGAAACAAGTGGATTTCCAGTTGAACATTCTCGATTTAACAAATTGGACGGAGAATCCTCAGGAGACGTCACCGATTTTGACATCAACCTTGCAGCTGTTAAATTACAGTCGCAGGTCAGAGTTGATCAATTTGCTCAAAGAAATTTTTGAAAGATGGCGGGACTCCCTAGTAAGTCCATCATTCAAGGAATGGCTTCAAGCAGCCTGGAATTATGTTATGAGCACCAATCAGGATCTCTCCGAAAGACAGGTTCAAGAAATCGTCGATGAATTGCTATCGGTTCAATGTGAACCAGGATCCTTAGTCGACCGACTCTATCGCCAAGGACATTCCGAACGCCTGACAAAAGGACTTGCAGAAGGCAAGACCGAAGGGTTAGCGAAAGGAAAGGCAGAGGGATTAGCCAATGAAAGAAAGGTCGATCGAGCGACCTTGATTTAACAGGCGGCCAATTCAGCACCCTAAACACAAGGCTTTTCTGAGCTCGGCACGAGAATGTCGTAAAAATTCTCGTGCCGATTCACTTAATTGCTAGAGCATCATTTATCGATGAGAGGCGTTTTAAGTAGCCATGCTATCCATGGGAACAAAACCACAACATGCGGTACCCAAAAATGAGTGGCATCACTCCGGGTAAGATCTATGGCTGACCTTCGATCGGCTCAACCCACAACTCGCCGAGATCTCCTTGATCAGGGCGGTAGCGATACTTCATTCCAGGCTTAAGCTCTAGAAGCTGAATACCGTTGGCTTTGACGATCTTGTCCATGAACTCCTCATGACTTTTGGGGAGCTTACCTTCTAAGGCTTTGTAGAGATTGAGTGCGTGAGGAATCTGAATCTCGAAGACTGCTTTTTCACGAACATTAAAATAGGTTACAGCGGGCGAGGCAATTATTTTTCCAATGCCTTCTTCGTTACGCAGCGAGTCGCCGCGAATGCCAACCCCTACACCTGCCTTCTGCGCAATACCAATCTCACCAACTTGATTATCCGCAACAGTTGTCGCAGCTTCCTCACCTGAGCTTGCAACGGGTGTGGAGGGAGCAATTGCGGGAGGAGCCTCCGGCTTTGGTTGAACCAGGGCACTGCCATCACAACCAATCAACAAAGTCAAAGATATGCAATTCGCGAACAACAACCGAACCTTCATGTCCCTTGCTCCCGAAAAAAACGAAATTGCGTGCCAGATAGTATGCTTAGTGTCCCCGGCAATTTGCCCGGGGGGTCAATGACGCGAGCTAATAAGTATAACTCTTTTGTTGCCGGAAACCCTCCAGTCGATAAGCACCATCGTCTAGTATTTCCAAAATTGAGTATCCATTGTTATTCAAACCACTTCCCTCCACCATGGCAACCAAGGTGCAGTAATGAATCCCATTGATATCCTGTAAGTCATTTTTGTGACTATGCCCCTGCAGGACCAAGCGAACCTTTCCTGAGGCCTCCAGACAAGCCCTCACTTCGGCACTATTCTTTATCTCATGATTCCCACTGCGATCCAAACGCTGGTGCACCAGCACGATAGTCGGATGCTCGGTCTTTGCCAAATCGTCTTTTAGCCAACGAACTTCATCCCGAGGAATATTCGCATCAGTCCACTGAAAATTCTTTCGGGCACAAAGCACGAAACGATTTCTGAATCTCATTCAGATACATCAGTTCGACTTCCACGCTTTCTGCCGCATCAATAAAGTCCCCTAACTCGACCAACATATCGATGGACGAATCGGCAAAGCGTCTACCCGCTTCCTCGAGTTTTCCGAGAGTCTCTTCGCCCTACGCGCAATGCCAGTGCTTCAGGCTCCGACCCAGCATCCGAAATCGACCTAAACATCTTCACCCCCCTAACTCACCACACCCCCCCCTCACCCCCCTACCCCCCGCGCCACTGAATCACTAAATCACTATCCTCAAGCTGCCTGAGTCACGACCTCATCATCCGAAGCGACAGACGCTTTGGGAGCGATATCGATCGGAGGATCGGGCATATTGCTTGGAAGCTGCGATTTCAACATTAGGAACATCAATAAGGGGACCGCGATAAGACTCTGTACGATGCAGTACCCCAAGATACTCTCTTCCAAGTGTCGAGCGACCCATACGTAGAAGAGACTTGCTGCGAACCCCCCCGCCGCTCCTGAAATCGAAAGGGCAGCTTGCGCGGTGGGGAGCCCCGGGAACAGCGTTCCCACTTTGGATTGCAGCACGACTTGGGCTGGGCAATTGAAGCCTGCAAGCAGCAGTGCAGCGCAGGCGGTTACGGGTGAAAGACCGTAAGCGAAAAGTCCATACACGCCGGCCCACATCAATGCGGCAAGAACAATGACGAGATTCGATTTCAAGCGATCGATCCATTGCAGTAGAATCGATTCCGAGATAATCAACACGGCGAGCCACATCAAACCATTGTTTGTAGAAGACCTCAAATAGATCGGACCTAGGACTTCGAATCCGCGCGACACACTCCATAGAATAAATGCCGCAGCAGAAAGCCACAGGATGGCTTTGACGCGACTTGCCGATGGCACGACGGAGAGAGTCCGCGAGGATTTAACTCCTTGTGACAAGAAGGGTAAAGCCAAAGTTATTATGGTGAGCGAAATGATGATGGGGAATAACTTTCCCCCCCACAGTTGAGAAACGAAGGCAGCAGCCAAATAGCCTAACGATCCAAACACGCGAACTCTCGGATAACTTAATTCCTCTCGCAATTGAACTGAAGTTACTTCGATGGACAATGTCAGTAGGTTCAGCGAAGCGTGACATGCCGTAACAACAAACATCCAGTCCGATAACCAGGGCAACTTGTCGATGCATAGCACCACACCGAGACTGAGTACGCTATTGGCCAAGAGCAAGCCGAGAGGAATGCGACTTATGGCTAGAGATTTGCCGAAGTAAGCTAGGCTAGCCAAAACCAAAACTGTGGAGAGGATTCCGATGCTGTAGGAAAGTCCTAGAGTCACGCCGCCGGACTCGGCACCCATTCGCATCGCTACCAAGTACTGCCACTCGAAGGTAGTCAACGCGAGGACAAAAAATAAAAGAAAAAAGCGAACACGAGCTAGCAGTTGAGCCCCGAGAGGGAGCGACATCGATCAATCCTGGCAAATGCCATTACGAACCCAGCGGCTCGCCAGGGGCCTTCGCTACGCTGCCATCTACCCAATGGACTCGAGCCACGCTCATTATTGAGCCAACTTGTATTTCGGCAAGCGAACTCTCGAAAACAAAAGAAAAAAAGCCGAACAGAATTCAATCCGTTCGGCTTTGTTCAACTGACTTCAATCTTGCGGTTTAAGCCCCGCAGGAAGTTACAGCTTGGGCAACGGTGGAGGAGTTGCGGTACTAGGTGCTTCCGTCGGTGGTGTTTGAGACACCTTCGAGTCACCCTGGCTTTTGGAGCAACCAACGCTGGTCACCGCAGAAGCTACCAAACACAAGCTTAAAACTTTAAACCATCTAGGCACTGAAATACTCCTCGAAATGAATAAACCTCAAGAATCTGTTTTCATTCAACCTATCGCAAAAATAGGCAATTATTCTTCGTAGGTGTTGTGGGTTTCGCCGTCAATTGCACCTGTCGAACGACGGAATGCAAGGGCGTCTACCGTTCCGCTCACGCCACGAACTGAACCGTCACCCAAACAAACCAAAATTTGTCCAGGGTGCATAGAACCATATTGCCACCAACCTGGACGATTCAGTGGGTTAGGAAGATTCCAAGCGGATGGATGACCACCCATACCGATCCAAGAGTATGCAAAGCGTAAAGTTCCTTGACCGGTGGAACGATCACCCAAAACTTCGCCGAAAGCCATGGTGTTGCTCGTTCCGTCAATGAGATCCGAAAAACGCTTCTTGGAACGCGACCAGAACAGACCGGAGTAACGACCCCAACCGGTTGGATCTACCGGAGCCTCACCGAAACCACCTGCGCAGGGAGCGTAGTTGGATCGACCGATAGCCGGCAGTGGCTGTCCAAAGTGACCTAGGGTGTACGACCAGCCGTTAAAGAAGTTCGCTGCATGCACCGAGTTGCTGTTGTAGGGGTCAGCCGATGGGCAGACATAGCCAGGAATCTTCACTTGAGCAGCGGTCCAAGCGGTTCCGTTAGCCCACCAAGCTTGTACCGGTGGGTTTGGATTACCTGTTGTGTCCGTGGTCAATGGCATACGATCGACGTTCACGTTCAACGCTGCCGATACATTGTTATAAACGTTGGTTTGTTCCATGTAGGGCAACAAGAAAAAGAGCGTTCCCACATTTTGCTGCGCAGTCCAGCCATTGTTGGCATTCAGTGGGGGAGCAGTTGGGGGCGATACCATACCCAAAATTCCCGGCGGGAATCGCTTGTAGGCATCATGGAAATTGTGCATCGCCAAGCCAAGCTGCTTCAAATTGTTGGAGCACTGCATACGGCGAGCGGCTTCGCGAGCGGCTTGCACAGCAGGCAGTAGCAATCCAACCAAGATACCGATGATGGCAATCACCACCAGCAATTCGACCAGGGTGAAACCGCTGCGGCTCCATCCCATAACGTTTCCAACTCGTTTCATATCATAACCTCTGTATGAAAAACTCCGAAGATTCTTCACAACTACTTCACCGAAGCTTTCCTTTTACTTCACCATCAGTCCTTAGAACTAACGCCGAGGTGGAGGCGTATCAAAAATCGGTCTATCAAAAATAGGATCAAGGACGAAAATTTGGCTACCCGATTCTCAATGCTGCCCGAACTCGCGAAATCCTAACGCATTTGGTCCAATAAAGGAAACTGTTTCAAATGAACGTAGGTAAGATTGGCGATCTCCAAGCCAACCTTAGTTTGTCGTGTTCTGTCTGTCGTACACCCTTCGCGTCGTGATCGACTCAAAGCAGCAATCCTATGCACCGATTCCTTTAATTTCGTGTTATTCCGTTAAATTAACCTGTTTTCATTGAACCTCACCACCAACGCATAGGGCGCTGGCAGTTTTTCTACCTCTCACAGGACAAAATCAGGCAAAGTTAGGGAACAGTGAGTCAAAAACGACCAATGAGTGGTCTTCCGCAGGAAAATCACTCGATCTCCATTGAATGCCCAATGAAGTTTCATGTCAAGAAAACATGAAACTTTTTTCAGCAAATCTCCCAGCGATACGCGTTACCCTCCTAAAATACTAAACCCCAAAGAAGTGTTCCAAGCCCCTACTATTGTTATTTCTGACCAAAATCGCTGCGAACTGTGCCCTTTTGTTCCTTAGTTGGGCCCCCAATTGCGTGTTCGTGAGACAACTTTCCAGTGACGCGTCAGCTAGTAGACCAAGCGGCTTGTAGATTCGGGCCCCTTGAATTGTTGCCAATCGCTGCGCCATTTCCAACCGCGTCCTCCTCCGAAGACTTGTCGATAGGTTGAAGGCCCTATTCATGCGCGATACCGCCAAACATTGGTTACTTGCATCGTACTATGCAGCCTCACAGCCGGTGCGATTAGCGCTCCATCGTCGCCTGCGGCGTGCGCAGCAATTACCGTCGGCGGTGTTGTTTTATCATCGAGTTGCCGACAAACATCTGACGCCTTGGACGATCAGCAACCATGATTTTCGCAGACATATTCAGTACCTTAAAAACAACTTTCAGATCGTTTCACTACCTCAGCTACAAGCCCAATCGCAACATGCTCAAACTGTTCCGCAAGCCGGTCACAAAATGATGGTGTCGATCACGTTTGATGATGGGTATGCGGACAACTTTGACAATGCGATTCCGTTGCTACTCAACGAAGGTATTCCGTTTACGTACTTCGTCTCATCGAACTACATTCTTTCCCAAAAACCTTTCCCGCACGATCAGAAATTGGGGCTGAATTTGCGTCCCAACACACCCGAACAAATTCGGTTTCTTGCTGACCGTGGCGTGACTATTGGCGGCCATACTCGAAGCCATGCTGATATGGGACAGATCACTTCTCACGATGAGATACGCAACGAAATCTTGGGCGATATCCGCGTGCTTGAAGCAATCACCGGTAAGCCGATTCATTATTTCGCGTTCCCTTATGGCGACACGCACCATATGAGTCAGTATGCGATCGATGTGCTTCGAGGCGCGAAGCTAAAAGGCATGTGCTCGGCTTATGGCGAGTTCAATCGCCCCAACACAGACTTGTGGCACCTTTGCCGTATTCATGGTGACCCTGGAATCTTGCGGTTGAAAAATTGGCTCACACTTGACCCCCGCAAACTTCGTCGCAAGAAACGATTTCCATTCACGCTCTCCCAACCGGGCGACAACCCAGTGACCAATGCGGCGGAACCATCCAACACGCCAGATACGATTGTCATTCCGCATTTGACGACTACCGATCTGAATCCCATACCTACCAATGTGTCGTTGTAAAATCGTGTCATCATGAAATGGCGCAGATACTTTAGGAACCGTCCAGCATTGTCATGAACGATCAAGCGTGCCAACTAAAAAACGAAATGGAACATTGCCATTCTAAGCTAAAGGTTTTCTTCGTTATCACCAGCATGCCCGTTGGCGGCGCTGAAGTACTTTTGAGCAATTTGATTCGGCAACTTGATCGAGATCGGTTTCAGCCTCACCTGATTTGCCTGAAGGAATTAGGCGAGTTAGGTAAGCAATTATCGGCCGAACTTCCCACCTGGCATGATCTCCTGAAATCAAAATGGGACTTGGGGATTCTTTCCCGGTTAACCAAAATTTTTCACGATCATCGAGCTTCTGCGGTGATCACGGTAGGTGCGGGCGACAAAATGTTTTGGGGAAGATTGGCCGCGTGCCGCGCACATGTACCGGTGATCTGCTCGGCTTTGCATAGCACGGGCTGGCCCGACGGCGTGGGCAGGCTGAATCGAATGCTGACGCATTGGACAGATGGCTTTATTGCGGTCGCGCAGTCACATGGCGAGTTCCTGGCCAAATTTGAAAAATTTCCGCAACACAAAGTGCATGTGATACCCAACGGCGTGGACACATCTCGTTTTCAACCCAAACCTGAAAAACGGCACTCGATTCGTCGCCAACTCCATATCCCTCCATCTGCTCCGCTGGTTGGAATTGTCGCCGCCTTACGTCCGGAAAAGAATCACTTATTGCTGGTACATTCCGCAGTCCGCATCTTGACCCAGCACCCCGAATGCCATTTTTTGATCATTGGCGACGGACCCCAGCGACCACTGATCGAACAACATATCGCCGAAGTCGGATTGCAACACCGTTTTCATCTTTTAGGCAACCGTCACGACACACCCGATTTGCTGGCCGCTTTAGATGTCTTTACACTCTGCAGCCTCAACGAAGCCAACCCCGTTTCGATTCTGGAGGCTTTAGCTTCGGGTGTACCTGTCGTTAGCACGGCGGTCGGTAGTATTCACGAAACCGTTATCGACGGCCAAACAGGATTTTTGGTACCATCCGAAAATGCCGTCGCCTTGGCTGCGCGTGTGTGCGAGGTTCTTCGCTCACCCAACTTAGCACAACAGTTGGGCCGAAATGGCCGCGAGCACATTGTTCGAGGCTGGTCTCTCGATGCTATGGTCAGCGGTTACGAAAATCTGATCTCCAAGATCTATGACACCAAACACCCTGGCTACCTCAAAGCAATCGCTGCCAAACAAACAGCCATAGCGCCAAGTGTCATTCTGCCCAATATCTCGGCCCCGACACCGATGGTGCACTAAACGGTCCCCTTTTCGGTTCTGAAACAATTCCTATTTCACCGCAGCGAACTGCGAGGTTGCAAATTCCGAGCATCATCGCTCGAAAAATGCTGTATTCCACAGGCTAATAAGCAGCCGTCGTCCGGTCGAACTCGCACAATTATTGGCAACGACTCAGCATTATCGTGTCAGATTTTTGCTCTCTGAGCCCTGTATCCCCGATTGTCAATTCGTTCGACATGGGCCATCCTGTTAGAAAGAAGTGATGCAAGTCCCTTCTCAACATGATGGACTCGCTCAGCTTGAAGATCGGTGGGCTATTCGCCCTTTGTTCCGGTGACCCAGACCGATCAAATCCTACAGATCGCAGGAGGCCCATAGATGCTTCAAGTCCAACTGCCCGATGGAAAAATTCTGGAATGCGCCGATAACGCCTCAGCCATGGATGTGGCGATGCAAATTGGCCCAAGACTCGCCAAAGCTACGGTAGCAGCGAGAATAGGTGAGCGAACAGTGGATGCCACTCGCCCCCTAAGCTACTTCACCGATCAACGGCCGATTCCACTCCGTTTGCTCACCGATCGCGATCCAGAATCCCTCGATGTACTCCGCCATTCCTGCGCTCACGTCATGGCCCGGGCCGTGATGCGACTTTTTCCGGATGTCTCTCTAGCCTTCGGACCCACGATTGCCGGCGGCTATTATTACGATTTCGATCTCAAGCACAAATTGAGCGAAGAAGACTTTGCGGCGATCGAAGCCGAAATGACCAAGATCGTTAGCCAAGAAGAACCGTTTGAGCAATTTTCCTTAGGCCGCAATTTGGCAACTCAATTGTGCCAAGATCTCAAGCAATCCTTGAAGGTGGAGCACATTCAAACAGGCCTGGCCGAGCATGAACAACTTGGCTTCTATCGCCAGGGCGAATTCGTGGATCTTTGCCGTGGACCGCATATTCCGCATGCAGGTTACATCAAGGCTTTCAAATTGATGTCGGTCGCAGGAGCTTATTGGAAAGGCGATGCGGCAGGAAGACAACTGCAACGCGTTTATGGTACTGCTTGGTTCAGCCCCAAAGATATGCAAGCTTATCTCGATCAGATCGAGGAAGCGCGTCGACGCGACCATCGCGTGCTGGGAAAGAAACTCGGACTGTTTCACATTACACCCGATGTGGGTCAAGGACTCTGCCTGTGGCTCCCCAAGGGTGCGCGAATCCGCGTGTTGCTGGAAGATTTCCTCCGCAATGAACTGCTCCAGCGCGGCTATCAACCGGTCTATAGTCCGCATTTGGGACGCGTGGAACTTTATGAAACTTCAGGTCACTTTCCCTACTACCGCGATAGCCAATTTCCCCCCTTGTTCACCGCTCAAGCTGGTGGCTTGGTCGACGCCTGGATCGAACTACTGCAGAAAGAGGAATCGCTTAACCCCGAGGCAGAATCGCGACTTTACCAAGCCGCTCAAGTTCTTGGTGTCCAAATCGAAGGCTTCGATCTGAGTCTAACCATGGACGAAAAGCTGAAGTTGCTCAACCAGTGGCAACGTCAACATGAACGCTTTTTGGTCAAGCCCATGAATTGTCCGCACCATGCGCAAATTTTTAAAGCGCAGCCACGATCCTACAAACAACTCCCGCTGCGGCTGTTTGAATTCGGAACCGTTTATCGTTACGAACAAACGGGAGAACTCAACGGTATGCTTCGCGTACGTGGACTGACCCAAGATGACGCTCATATTTTCTGCACCGACGATCAAGTCGAAGAAGAGTTCCGCAACACAATTGAGCTTACCAAATTTGTGCTCAAGAGTGTTGGGCTCAGCGATTACCGAGTTCAGCTATCTTTGCGTGATCCCAACAGCGACAAGTATGTTGGCTCGGAGGAAAACTGGACTCGCGCAGAGGCTGCGCTGAGAAAAGTGCTGGTCGAATCCGGACTTGAATTCCACGCTCGTGAAGGTGAAGCGGCCTTCTACGGACCGAAAGCTGACTTTATGGTTCGCGATTGCATCGGTCGCCAATGGCAATTGGGTACGGTGCAATTGGACTACAACTTGCCCGAACGATTCCAATTGGAATATGTCGGAGCGGATAACAAGATGCATCGGCCCGTCATGATCCACCGGGCACCGTTTGGGTCGATGGAACGATTCTGCGGCATGTTGATCGAACATTTTGCAGGCGCATTCCCCCTCTGGCTTGCCCCGGAGCAAATCCGTATTTTGCCGCTGAGCGAAAAATCCAACGACTACGCGTTGCAACTCGAAAAGGAATTGTCCGATGCCGGTTTCCGCGTGACAACCGATTTACGCGGTGCAAAAGTTCAAGCCAAAATTCGAGATGCGCAAGTCGAACTTATCCCGTACATGGCTGTCGTCGGTCCCAAGGAAGCGGAAACGCACGCCGCCGCCCTCAGAGATCGACTGCAAGGGGATCTGGGCGCGATGCCCGTCGCGGAACTGATCGCCAAGCTCTCCGAAGAAGTTCGCGATCGCTCGATTCGGCAAGTTGCTAAGAGCGAACTTCCAACCGCTGAGGAAAAATCCCAAGAGATTGCCAACGAATACTGAAAGCCAACGCTCTGGCTGTACGGGGCAATAGATTCGCTTTCCAAGAGCATAGCTCACAGGGACATAGCTCACAGGG
>Ga0169931_10014069_pt1 | contig 10861 bp, 19 predicted proteins | sample Kivu_15m_20L_FD_129675 | JGI IMG/M metagenome (GOLD analysis project Ga0169931, IMG submission 129675) | Freshwater microbial communities from Lake Kivu, Western Province, Rwanda to study Microbial Dark Matter (Phase II) - Kivu_15m_20L... | ecosystem: Environmental > Aquatic > Freshwater > Lake... | reverse complement strand
TGTTACTGTGAAGTAATCAGCGGAAAATTGAGCAAGACCTAGAGCAGTATCGCTGGCATCAGCAATGGAAACATCACCATCTGTTACTGTGAAGTAATCAGCGGAAAATTGTGCGAGTCCTAGAGCAGTATCGCTGGCATTTCCAATTGTGACATCACCATCTGTTACTGTGAAGTAATCAGCGGAAAATTGAGCAAGACCTAGAGCAGTATCGCTGGCATCAGCAATGGAAACATCACCATCTGTTACTGTGAAGTAATCAGCGGAAAATTGTGCTACACCTTTTGTCGAATCAGTGGCTATCGCCACAGAAATAAGTACCCTACCGTCTGAAACAACAGTGGTTATTCCGTTCTCTCCTAAAAATTCTAGGGTGTCAGTTAACAGAGAAACTACTTCTTCAGTTGAATCATCACCGCGTATTCTTAGTTCTGAAGATACTTTTTGGAATGAAACATTTCCCTGCCTGTCTGTGATCAGTGCATCACCAACGTTGCCATCTAGCCTAGGTAAAGTATAAATTCCACCTATGCTGACCTTGCCTGTGCCGTTAGGTGAAAGTATGAGATTAGTATTCGTTGTCGTAGTACTTACAGTATTTCCGTTTAATCGTAGATCATCGACTAACAGATCATCGATTTTCTTATCCGTGTCAACTATCAAAGCTGAGCTGGCCGTTAGCACTCCCGGAATGTGATTTAGTCGATCAGTGAAAAATTTTCCGCCGACGACCACCGGCATTTGTCCGTCGCCAATATACAATCTATCCCCGCCTTGGACGCTAACTGAAGGTGCAAAAGAATAAGCCAGTTCGCCTGCTCCGAGTGTCGGCGGTGCTCCTGCCGTTACGCTGCGTTTGATTTTAATAGTTGCTGCCATCGTCCTGCTCCTTTAGTAGAATCCGCCGTCCATGGTTGATCCGGCGAGATCTAGTTCTTTAGTTTCCCACCTCACTGCTCCGCTGTTATATCTTAGTATGTAATTTTGATCTAAACCTTGATCTATATTAACATCTGGGATATCAACAACCTTATTTATCCCTGCCCCTTTTGGCACCGATATCACACCTTGTTGATTGATATTGACATTTACTCCGATCTTTACACCACCTAATTGTGTAGGAGATGCTATGGGGAGACTGTAAGGCACAGGTGTATTAGTGAAATTATTGTAGTCTAAATAATATGTGCCTTCGAAGCCGTTTAGAGTAGATGCATCTGAAATTCCTGATCCAGGGTCCGATGACCCTAAATCAGGGGCTGCGGCCCATTTCGACCCGTCAAATTTTAATACCTGGCCTATCGTGGGCTGATTTCGAAAATCTACGTCATTGAGATTATACAACGAAGCATTCAGTGTAAAAGTTATAGCCTGTTCAGTAGAATCAAAAGTTGGGTCTGTTTCTATCCTTATACCTGGGCCTGCGATAAATCTCATAGTATCTAAACCGACGGCTACGAGATCTTCCTGACCTTCAACTTTCCAAGTTTTGAAAGTAGAATTCATTTTGACTATGACTTCACCACCACCATTGTCGACTAGATCAAATCCTGAATCAACATCAAATCTAATAACTGAAACATCTCCAACGGGTTGCGTAATCGTTCCTTGATTATCAATGAGGCTAGCTGAAATCGTTCCGCCTGACAGAGATAATGGTTGCCAGTTATTACTGCTGTTTGGTAATATACCCGTGGCCGTATTTCTAGTTTCGCCGGCTAGGCTGCGATATTGATAATACGTATTTGCTTGATAGGTAATACTAGATTCAGTGTAGCTCGAAGCTAGATAGACTAACATACCGTTTTGTAGTCGTTGTCCAGTTATGTTTGAAAGCCTATCGCCAACGATTCCGGATATCAATCGCAGGCCTCCTCGCAATTCTGTGTCTAACGCGATAGGATGATTCCCGCTGGGACTCCAAGTTCCTGGCCATGTATTTCTCGTAAGTCCGCTATAATCTGACATATGCTATCTCCTTAAGATATGTTGACATATGTATTTCCTGCTTGTAAAATTATTCCGTATAGATTAAAATTTTCAGTCTGATAACCGAGAGGCACAGAATCAGGTGTCAACCCAACTGATGCTAGAACTATGCTGACTCCGCTGAGCAAGGATGCACTAGCACCGGTCTGGAATACGGTAGGTTGCTGCGCTGCGCTTCTTATACCAAACCAAAAAACTCTTGGCACTGCTGCTGTATTATTAACAAATCCCGCAAAAGTCCTTGTTTGGTTAGCCAAAACAACAACGCTGGAACGATAATCATTGTTGTTAACTATCAATGACCTTACTGGGGGTAATCCTACAGAATCAGTCCATAACCAAAAACTGGGATAGGTGAAGGTCGCGGTTAGCGTAGTATCGTCGGCAGATATCGAAGCAGTATAACTAGTTCCGGTAACTGTATTAGGCCTAGTTAATATCGAGGTCACTGCCACAGTCCTAACTAGGTTAGTATTATCTTTATGTATAGGCACAGTGAAATTTAAATTACCGTTTCCTAGAATATTTGTTACTGTCCCCCCCTGTGCTGAAACTGAAAAAATTGCATTATTCTGGTTAGCTAATCCTGTAAGGGTTATAAAGTAAGATGTAGAATTATAGAGTTGTAAGAAATTATTACCAGTTAAATTATTCATGGATATAGCCAATGATGGTGTATTCCATGATATAGAAAAAGATGCTGTGGATGGAGACTGTTCTTCAGGCTCTAATTCCTGTTGGCTATTAAATGATATCGTTGCTGCGGCAGTTCCTCCAGAAATCCCCGAACTTACAGGTTGGATCAATGCCTGTGAATTAGTATTGAATGTCTGTTGCCAACTGACTGCTCCTGCAGGTATAGGATTAGGTCCTGTAGTAGTATATAGTGCTAAGTCACTGGTGATAGTACCTGTGGTTCCTGCGATCGACCTAACCGAAGAAATATATTTAGATGGAAAATCTGTGGGATTAGTAATATTAACACGAAACCCTGTGCAGGCAACATCCCAGTTTATCGATGTTGAAGGAAATACTGTGGTAGACAATGTAGGAGTAAACGCTGCTAATGTTAGTATCAATTGACCATTAGTGATTTGTGTAGTCCTTACAGAGAATGACTCACCATCGGGATCTACGTAACTTGTTAAAGTTCGTTGGTCTCCGAGTTCTGAAAACAATAAGTTATTGGCTTGTCCGCTAGATCCAGTAAATCCCCTTTCACCTTGACTGCCTGTGTATCCTTCACCTTGACTGCCTGTGTATCCGATGTCACCTTGGCTGCCAACAAATCCTTGATCGCCTTGTACACCTTGACTGCCTGTGTATCCTTCACCTTGACTGCCTGTGTATCCGATGTCACCTTGGCTGCCAACAAATCCTTGATCGCCTTGTACACCTTGACTGCCTGTGAAACCTATTTCTCCCTGTACCGGACCAGCATCGATCCAAGTATTTGTAGTCGGACTCCAGATGTAGACATCTGATCCTACTAGATAAGCATCACCGGCATTGCCTAGTGGGGGGAGTTGGCTGATATATTGGAATACATCTAGGATCAAGATTCCAGCGTTGCCACCAGGGCCGCCACGACTGTAGATGGGCAGACCGCCGGGCGTGACTCCATCTGAAAGACGAAGTTCACCTGTTTCTATGTTAAAAAAGATATTGCCTTCCTCGCCGACGAAATCCGTGATCTCATCTTTGACTAGACCGGCTTTGATTTTCCTAAAGAATGCCACGGTTTGTCCTAGAGTTTCTAGTATTTACCGTGTTTGTTGGCTTTCTTCTTTATGGCTTTCTTGTAGATGTTTACTGTATTCGGCGTAGAGATCTTCGTAGTCTTCTTGTATATCGTATTCTATGCGTTCGTTGGCCTTGGACCATGCGCCGTTGTCGTCTACGATCTGATTGATGACCTTGCTGGTCTTGCCCGATTTATGCTTGAGCAGTTCTAGTTCTTGCTGCAAAGGAAACACGTTAACCGGCTCAGGAGGAAGTTCTCCACCTGCAGGAGCAGTGTCAACTACAGGATCACCACTACCAGATGGTATAGTGATGTTAATGGGTATATTGATAGTAACCGTACGGCTACCATCTGTTTCTGATAGGAATTCTTTGGCTCGCATACCCAATTATTTATACTGAGTTTGACAACTCTCGAGTTTATATGTTACAATCACTGTATGACTTTAAAATACCATTTTGGCGAATCTTTAGAATCGTGGACTGATCGTGTCCAGAAATATGAATACGGATACGCCCTACAAAGGATAGCTAAAGGTGAATCTCCAGAAGTAATTATGGAAGATATGGCTCGGAGAATCTCGCAGAAATTCACGCACGCGGTCTTGGTTAATTTTAAGCGCAATCAAGAAATAGACTACGATGCCGAGCAGAGTCGAAGGTCCTACGAAGAAAACTATGTAAAACGGATCGGTCCCAGAGCTGATCACGTCTATGATGAAAGATTTACGATAGATAGTCCGACCAAGCAGGATCCTTAACATTAAACCCTAGATCTTTGCGTTTGTTAACCAACTCCCAGTAATCTGGTTTATAAGGTGACTTGGGCGGTTTCATTCTGGTGTGACTGCCTTTTTTAGCGTTGCAAGAACCGCAGGCAGTCACTGAGTTTTCCCATTTAGTTTTACCTCCCTGGGAAATCGGGATTACGTGATCTAGTGTACAATGCCTTTTTTCTAATTTAACATAGCAGTATTGACAGATGTATCTATCTCTAAGAAATACGTTACCCTTGCTAAACCTAACCGATGACTTTGACTTCATATAATCTGTGAGCATCATGATGCTAGGGACTGGTGTTTGCCAATTAGCAGAATGCACGATCCAATCCTCATACCAAGCTATCACTCTGGCTTTTTCGAGGACCATATATTTGATAGCATCTTGCCATGACAATAGGCTCAGCGGCAAAAATGACACAGGTTGGGCGTCTGAGTTTAACAGTAATGTATCCATTTTTTTAATTATATGGGTATTTATACCGCTGATTTTAGCAGGTCAAACTAGAGTTGTCAATTTAGAATGTTTGGAAAAGAGTTTCTGTGGCTTCTTTGACTGAAGCATTTAGGGCACGTTTCCATGCTCTAGCAGGTTCGGTATCAAACAATACCATAGAATCTGACGATGATGTCAGCCAAGAAGATTGCTTGTTCCAAGGATGTGTCCCTATGATCTCACACTCTAGTTGACCAGATGCCCAGGCACTCATTCCAAGAAATAATTTCCATTTTGACGGTCTATCCCCAGAGCATATCCGAGGCAACATTGCCTTGTCCGATGTTACCGAAAATTCTTCGTTGACTCGAAAAGTATTCTGACTGCGCCAATCGTTGGTATGTAGTAATACCAGAGCTGAGCTATTAACCGGCCCGCCTATATAAAGCATTTCTTGTCCATCATAGTCTAATCCGTTATGTTTGGCTAGATCAGATACTGGACGATCTCCTGGTTTGTTAACTATGAGTCCTATGGTATTATGCGGAGATCTTTCGTAGATAAAGATAGCAGTCTGGCTCCAGTAACTATCTTTTTGAGCCGGTGGTGCAACCAACATCTGTCCAGGTTCGATCATCTATTTTCTCTTCTCATAGCATTATTTAACTTACATTTATTAAAGTGCCAATGTTTCATCGCACTCTTTCCACCAGTTAGATTGCAAAACGGACAAGTTAGCTTTTCTTGAGGGATTCCTTTTTGAGTGACATTAGTTTTGCCTAAGTTGTGTGCCCGTAGCTTATCTTTCATCTCTTGGGTCCATACTCGACTTTTATTAGATTCAACTACCTTGGCACGACCCTCGGGGGTAAAGCCTTTTCTACGTTTAGCTGCTGCTGATAGTTTAGCACGGGTCTCTTCCGAGGCCAAGGGACGTCTTAAGTTACCTTGTCGTATCTTTTCTCTGGTCTCGGTAGAGCACGGGCGACCCTTTGACACTTCGTCGGCGATTTTTTTGATCAATTCGTATTTTTTAGAGTTTGGAATATATCTACCAGGATGCCGGGCTGGATTTACAGCCAACATCATTCGAAGAGCATGCGACATAGATCTTTTTTCTTTGCCATAGGTCATTTTAACTAGAAGCCAGTGGCAAATAAAATGTTCTCTTGCGGTGAGGGCAACTATATTTTGTTTCGAGTTATCTCCACCGATACTGCGAGGAATTACGTGATGCTTCTCTTTGTAGACATTAGTGCCCAGCTCTCTTATTTTAGCACGTTCTACAATCTCGTAATAGATACGAGTATATTTGTTGTCTATAAATATCATTGCTGTAACTCCTAGTTAGTTATAGAGCAGTTGGGGTGGCCGCCCGCGAACTGCACTTTTGCAATTTTATTTATTCTTTAGCTCCCCCAATCAGGGAGGGGGCCGCCGTATTTCTTCCCTTTGATATGTTTACCACCTACGGTTTTGCGGCTCTTACCTATTTTATGGCTCTTCTTGCCATCTCTGGCTCGAAGGCCTTGGCTCTTGCAACTGGCTAGGTTGCTGGCGCCCAATTCGCTATCTGACTTTTGGCTGACACAGAGCTTCCTAGATGCTTTTTCATCTATGACTGGATCGGGCGAGTTTGCCCAGGATTCTATGATTTCGATGACTTTCATTATCTGTATTTATCCGCAGGGTTAATCCAATCTTCAGAATAAGTAGGTGCTAGCTTAAATGTCAACGCCTTTCTAGGTCCCTTGGTTGTGTTTATAGTAACTTCACCGCTTTTTTCATGATACTCTATTTTGGTTATCTTGGCATGTTCGTCATTGGGTCCTACCAGTATCTCTTGTCCAATTTCTAGGTTGATCGCAAAGTGTTTGAATGTCATACATACCTCCTTTGGACTATAGCCTTGATATTTATTATTGACTTTTTAGAAGATCGATCATATAATACTAACATCGTAGATTAGGAGTTAACAAATGAAATGGTTGCTTGTGCCCTTATGTTTTTTAACATCTGGATGTAGTGTTTTGCTAGAAGATCCTCGATATGGCTACAAGAGCTATGACCCCTGTATACGCTGCGGGGAAAAGTGGGATCAGTTCCCCAACGAAAGATTCGAAGCCCAAAAACGTCGAGCTAGGGGAGAACAATGGTAAAAAGTAAGGAGGTTGTATCATGAAAGTTTGGATAGATCCGCCCAGCGGTTGGCGCTATGGATTCCCCAAAGTCTGGGATCCGGACAAGGATCGAGATGTGGTTACGTGGATGATCGGAGAAGGTTATCCGCAGTCTGAGATCGATGGGTTGGGCAAGCATTTCTATTTCCGATCCTGGGAAGCTTCAGATCAACCCACGGATTTTAAACGAGGTATCGCGACTAAGAAAGGATAAAGCGATGATTACAGTAAAAGAATGGATGGAGTTAGTAGAGTATCGTATCACCGAAGGCGACAGTTACCTATGGAAATGCTTTGGCGACAGTGCCTTCAGCCTCAGCTCATGGAATGGCGACCAAAACGGTTGGAGCATGAACATGGTCTTTGACACCCAAACACAGACCGTCTACACCGCGGAGGTCTGCGACTATGCTCGCGACCGTGCTTATCGCATGATCAACTCCGACTACAAGATAGTGCATGATGCCGAAGCCCTGAGTCGTGGAGTTGATTTCAAACAAGCCTGGGATGCGGTCAACTATGTAGATCTGGAGGATGACGAGGACTTCTGTGAAAAAGCCGAGGCCATCCGTGACGGTATAGAATATGACACCCGTGTAAACATGCCGTTGACTGTACCTGACGATGTCCTCTTTGAATTGATGAAACGGGCGCACGAACAGGACATCACGCTGAACCAGTTAGTTGAACAGGTCCTATGGGAAGCCATCCGCGCCGAAGAGTCGAAGCGAGAGAAGTTTGATAAAGAAAAAGTCTTAGACAGCCAATACCCTGACGGTGATGGTTATTGGAGAGACGAAGACGGGTGGGATCACATCGCCGAAGATCATTTCGACGACAGCGAAGACGATATAGATGCTGAGCCCAAAAAGAAGAACAAGAAAAAGAAACGCAAAGATTAATCCACAGGAGTGGTTTATGGATCAGTATCTCAGATTTATCAAACACAATGAGACATTGTGATATGGATGCATATATCGGCAACAGCGTTTTTTATGATAGGACCGTTTTCCAGGGATATAACATCGCGGCACCGGGCCTGATCGCCCAGGAGATACTGGATTCTGTGCGAGATCACCCACCCACCTGGGGATGTTTTGACAACATAATGTTGAGCAGCATGGGCAATGATGCGCTGAGATCCCTAGATCCTTTGCTGGCGGAAAACTGTCTACGACAAACCATCGATGCCCTGCTGGATTCGGGAGCTAAGAAAATAATATTGTTAGAGCTACCCTTGATAGATCATGGCGTCATCAGTGACAAGCATGACGATCCCCGATACCTGGCCATCGCCCGGGACTACGACCGGGTTTTCCTGGCCGCTGACATATATCGTGAACAATTGATCATCAATCCCGCCGATGATGGGATACATCTTAGCAGCGAAGGCAATCAAAATCTCTATCGTCGCCTACAGGAAGTGGCACACAAAGGTGCCGTCTATGATCTCATAATCCAGGCCACTAGCAATCATCTGGGTGCCGACATACTCGAGAGATCTGGTATCACCCCGGAGTTCGCCCGGCATCTGGTGGAAAACTGCAGGGACTGGATCTGCGCTTACCAAGAGACGGTCGATGCCGGATACATCGACATCGTAGGCATCGTGAGATCATATGATCAACAAGTTCTCTACAAAAATTTCATCGATATCTGACCAGGGACTTGATATGATTACTAAAAAATTCCGACCTCAGAAAAGAAACAAAATCTATGATCTTCGTCATCGAAGGAGATGGCTATCTAGCTATATCGAGAACTGGACCACCCGATATCGGTTGTCTATGTACCCTACGGTCTATAATATTGGGGGTCATTTACACTACCTGGCAGATCATGCTCCATCAGCGATCCAGAAGAAATGGAAGACTGCGTTCGATAAGTTTTGTAAAAGATACAGGAAATTTTAGATGAAAAAAATCTACTACGAAAAAATCGGGCGCCGATACGTGCCCGTGGCAGAATACGATCATGAGTTAACAGACAGCCTACCTCACGGAGCTCACCTCATCATGTGCTATCCTGGTGGCGCGAGCCGTCGATACAACATCGACCCTGCACTGGCTCCGATGATCGCTGCTGGTCGGTATGCCGAAGAAGCTGTCAGCAAAGCTTTGATTAAAGCATCTGAGATGCGACCAAAACGGAGTCCTATGACTGAACAACAGAGGATCGCTTGGGAAAATCTGATCGATGTCTGGGGTGAAGAAGCTAGATATCTAGAATGGGCCAGCGCTCGAGAAGTGGCAGAAGCTGGCGTCCGGGCCATGATGGAGGAAGCCGATAAAATGTTAGAACATCCTGTAGTTCGCCGATCCTATGATCGATTCATGATGATCGCCGAACTGGTCAACTCACAAAGGAAAGAACAAAATGTCTGATCTAATATCTAAACTAGAAAATCTCTTCGACAACGCTGAGATTAGGCTAGCGTCTGTGGCCTGTTTAGGCGTATTGGCTGGGGTGTTGTCTGTGCTGATCAACTACTATGATCGAGGTTTTTCCCACGGAGATGTCACCGCAGCCTATCAGAGAGGACAGAAGGATGCGCTGAAGATCAGTCCTCCCAGCGAACGGTTAGAAATAACCTGTGCAGCACTTTGGTTTTATACTAACGCCACAGGAATAAAAAAATGAACGAACGGATACGAGAACTTTCCGCAAAGAGTCTTGTAAAGTCTGAGGGAGAATGGGTCTTTAGTCAGGAGAAGTTCGCCGAGTTGATCGTGCGAGAATGTGTTGAAATTTGTGAAAATAAGACAGACCATCTAAACCCTAAAATGTATGAAGTATGGAGAGGTGCGTTGGCTTGTTCTTCAGATATCAAACAACATTTCGGAGTTGGAGAATGAGTGGTGATCATAATCTGTATCAAGCGGATCAATATATCAAACCCATGAACAGACTGGAAATCCTGGAAGAAGTGTATGGCAGATGCGACTGGTCGGAATCCGCACTCATGAATCTCATGCGTGTGATGGAACTCACGAGACAGGACGAGCAGATCCGCCAGATGCGGGCGATGCAGGAACACCAGAGGTTCTTGGTGCAACAGATCGTGAACCTGTTGATGATCCAGCATGAAGCCGTGGCCGGAAGACATAATCACTGGCAAGTGGCCGCACAACTGATCCTGGCAGAATATGGAGAGCAAAAATGAACAAGATCACATTGAACGCAAGAGAACTGGAAAAGATCTACACTCTGTTCAATCAAATGAACAAGAGCAGCGACTATGGCACCGTCACACTCGAACAGTCTGATAATACTGGGATCGGTTGTGTGCTGACCGCGACGATGTATGTCACGCATCGAGAGGTCGAAGGTGATTTTACCGTGACAATCACGGATGAAAAGGATTGGTGATGAACCAACAGATCAGAGAACTTGCTGAACAGGCTGAAAAGTATGCTGACGATAACTTCAAGGGTGAGCCTACTTATTCCGATGCATATGACTCAAAGTTCGCCGAGTTGATTGTGCAGGAATGTGTGAATGTTGCTCTTGAACAGAAGAAATGGGTAGAGGATATGGCGGTACACAATTCAAATGACGAAGCATGGAACCGAGCAAGAATCCAGCAAAGCAAACACATTGTGAATAAGATCAAAGAACATTTCGGAGTTGAAGAATGAACGAACGCATACAAGAACTCAAAAACCAAACCCTGGACCGGCACTTTTCGCGCACATGGACCACCATGGATTATGATGACGTCACTCGGTTCGCCG
>Ga0169931_10014068_pt1 | contig 10861 bp, 4 predicted proteins | sample Kivu_15m_20L_FD_129675 | JGI IMG/M metagenome (GOLD analysis project Ga0169931, IMG submission 129675) | Freshwater microbial communities from Lake Kivu, Western Province, Rwanda to study Microbial Dark Matter (Phase II) - Kivu_15m_20L... | ecosystem: Environmental > Aquatic > Freshwater > Lake ... | reverse complement strand
GGGCGACGGTCTGAGCGCGGCCCAGCAGCGCCAGGTGTACCGCCAGCAGACGGTCGAGGATCGCCTGCTGGTGCCCCAGGGCTATGCGGCAACCCTGGTGGCGGTGTGGGGCGACCCGCTGGCAGACGGTCGCTTTGGCTTCAACAACGACTACCTGGCGCTCAGCGAGCTGGATGCCAACCGCGCCCTGCTGAGCGTCAACTTCGAGTACATCAGCCCCCTGACCTGGGCCGCCGGCTACGGCGAAGCCGTGGGAACGCCACTGCCGCTGGCAGCGCTGCAACAGGCCCTGGCCGGGCGCGGCGGCAGCATCGACGCCAGCGTCCTGCCCGCCGCCGATCCCCTGCTGGCTCTGGTGCGCCAGGTGGCCCAGGCGGCCATGGCCGACCTGGGCATCGGCGTGCTCGAACTCGAAACCAATCCCGGCGGTGGCTGGCGGCGGGTGCGGGGCAGCCGCTTCGAACGGCGCATCGATGGGCTGTCACCGATCAGCTGCAGCGGCCCAGCGGCGGCCGTGTTTCGCCATCCGACACCACTGGGTTACCGCAACGGCACGGGCAGCACCATCTGCGGCACCTTCGCCAATTGCGCCGGCGGCACCACCCCCTGGGGCACCGTGCTGAGTGCCGAAGAGAATGTTCAGAGCCAGGTCAGCGAAGCGGTGTTTGCCGATGGCTCGGCCACAGCACCGGCTCAGCGCCCCTTTCGCTGGGATGGCAACCGGCTCGACGGGCTGGGAAACCCCTTTGGCCTGCCGGGCAACCACTACGGCTGGATGGTCGAATTCGACCCGCGCCGGCCCCAGCAACCGGCGGTCAAGCACAGCTGGCTGGGCCGCTTTCGCCATGAGGCCGTCGCCGTGGTGGCCCAAACCGGGAAACCCCTGATCGTTTACTCGGGTTGCGACCGCCACGGCGGCCATCTCTACCGTTTTGTCAGCGATGGGGTGGTCGTCGATCCCCAAGACCAGGCCAACGGGCGGCGGCTGGAGCAGGGCCGGCTCGAGGTGGCCCGCCTGGAGCCGGGGGGCAGCGGAACCTGGCTGGTGCTCGAAGCCAGCACGGGGCTGAATCCGCAACGGCCCAGCCACTACCAGCGCTTCGGCATCGAGCAGCCCACCCTGCTGCCCCACAGCGACCGCCGCCGCAGCGGCGCCGAAGCCCTGGGCAGCGATGCCGCCGTGGATGCCTACTGCCAGCGCCACACCACCCTGGCCGACCTTTACCCCCTGTTCGGCGATGACGCCGACGCCAGGCTGCGCCAGCAGGGGGCGATCCTGATCGACGCCCACCTGGCAGCCAATGCCATCGGGGCCACGGCAGCCGCCCGCCCCGAAGACACCGAGATCGATCCAAGCAACGGCGACCTGTTGATCGCCTTCACAGCCGCGGGCCGCGGCGACGAAGGGGGTGCCGACCCCGCCATCTTCCAGGGCCCCGGCGGCCAGGCCAACTGGCCCCACGGCTGGGTGATGCGGCTGCGGGATGGCGACGGCCGCCGCGGGGCCCGCTTCAGCTGGCAGCTGGAAGCCACCGGCGGCACCCCCTGGCAAGGGGGGCTGGGGTTCAGCAATCCCGACAACCTGGCCTTTGACCCTGCCGGCAATCTCTGGATCGCCACCGACCGCTCCAGCGGCGCCAGCCTGGATGTGTTCGGCAACAACAGCTGCTGGGTGCTGCCGCGCAGCGGGGCGGCTGCGGGCCAGGCCCTGTGCTTTGCGATCGGCCCCATGGGCTGTGAACTGTGCGGTCCCTGCTTCGATGCCAGCGGCCGCACCCTGTTTCTGGCGGTGCAACACCCGGGCGAAGACCACGGGGTGCGGCAGGGGCAAGCCCAGGAGGCCCAGGCCCACACCCTCGTGGATCGCAACGGCCAGCGCTTCGAGCAGCTGCGCTGGGTGCCCCTGGGATCCAACTGGCCGTCGGGTGTTCCAGGCCGCCCACCCCGCCCTGGCGTGGTGGCCATCCGCCGTCGCGATGGCCAGCCGCTCACCTGACCCCGTGGCTGCCATCCTCAAGGCCGGCGATCTGCTGATCAGCAGCGGCAACGGGCCCCGTTGGCGCGTTGTGCATGCTGTGCCGGGGCGCCTGCGCCTGGTGGCCGAACCGGCTCTGGTATCGCCCGAACTGCTGAGCAACCTGGTGCATCTGGGCCGCCACCGCCGCTGGTTGCAGACGGTGCGGGTCAACCGCTGGGCTGGGTCGGCCGTGATCGCCTACGCCCCGACCCGCCGCCTGCGCCGCAGCGCCGTGGTGCAGCTGCTGGAGGCCGCGCTGCAGGCGCCCCATCCGGATGTGCCGACCAGCCCCAGACCCGCGCTGCGGCGCGCAGCCCTGGGGCGGCTGGGCGTGGTCGGCGGCCTGCTGGGGCTCGAGCTGGTGCTCGGGCTGCCGGCGGTGGTGATCAGCGCCGGCCTGCTGCCGCTGCTGCTGGGGCCATTGCTGCTCACGGGCTGGGCCCAGCTGCGCCGCGGACTGGTGCCGCCACAGAGCCTCGATCTGCTGTGGTTCAGCAGCCTGCTCTGGCGCGGTGAGGTGCAGGCCGCGTTGCTCGAATACGGCCTGCTGTGCAGCTCCCAGCTGATGACCAGCTGGAGCCGCTCACCCCGCTTCAGCCGCGAACTGCAGCAGCAGCTTGACCAGCAACTGCAGCAGATCACCCTGCCCTGCAGGCTGCCCTGCGGGCAATGGCAACCGCAGCCGATCGCCCAGATGCAACAGGGTGCGCTGGTGGCCCTGAGCGAAGGTGCGGTGGTGCCGGCGGCGGCCCTGGTGGTCGCCGGCCAAGCCCGCGTCAGCTGCCGGGCCCGCGACGGCGACCCCAGCGTGGTGCTGGTGCAGGCGTTTCAGCGCCTGCCGGCCGGCATCGTCGTCCACAGCGGAGCCGTGGTCGTCCAGTTGACAGTCGACGTGGGCCAGGACCGCGATCTGCGCGGCCTGCGTTCGCTGGTGCAGCGCCGCGGCGAGCTGGCACCGCTGGAGCGCCCGCCGCAGCTGGTGGCCAGGGCCCAGCAATGGCATCGGGCGTCGATCCCCTGGTTGCTGCTGGCTGGGGGCGGGATGCTGGCCCTGGGTCGTCCCCATGCCGCTGCCGGGCTGATGCAGTTTGACCCTGGCAACGACTGGCAGCATTGCGCCGCGATCGTCTACGGGGGCGCGCAGCGTGCCGCCGACACCAGGGGCATCGCCCTGCGACGGCCCGAGGTGATCGATCACCTGGCCCGGTGCCGCCAGCTGGTGATCAGCGATGCCGTGCTCGGCAGCTGGTCCACCCGCCAGCTCAAGGCGCTGCACGCCTGCGACCCCTGGACCAGCCGCGAGCGGGTGATTCAGATCCTGACGGGCTTCCGGGTGCGGGTGCGCCCGGACGGCCTGGCACCCCTGCGCAATCTGCTGCTCGAGACCGATCTGGAGCCGGCGGTGGTGGACGATCTGGAGCCGCTGCCGCCCCTGGGCTACCGCGGCCGGGTCGATGGAATCACCTACAGCATCGGTGGCCTGCCCCTGCTGCGGCAGCTGAACCTGCGGCCGCCCGAGGGGCTACCCGCAGCGCTGGACCGGTTGTTTCTGCTGCGGGGGCGGCAGGTGCTGGCGGCTGCCGATTTTGAGCTGCACCTGCCACGGCGGTTCGTGCGCCTGTTCAAGCGTCTGCGCAGGCTCCACTGCCAGATCCACGTCCTGAGTGGCTGGGACACGGGGCTGGCCCCGGCCGCCTGCCGCCGGCTGGGCCTGCCGGCCGAAGCCGTTCTGGTGGCCGACTCGATGCTGCAGCGGGTCGACCTGGTGCAACGCCTGCGCCAGAGCAGCGCATCGCCTGTGGCCTACCTGGGCTACGCCTACAGCGATGCTGCCGCCCTGGCGGCGGCCGATGTGGCCATCGCCCTCGACGACGGCACGGTTCCCTTCACCAGCCTGCTGGCCGATCTGGTGGTCCCCGCTGAGCAGCTGGATCGCCTGACGGACTGCATGGCCCTGGCCCAGCAGGCCCGCAGGCTCAACCGCAGCAACATGGCCCTGGTGGCAGGGCCCCACGTGCTGGCCCTGGCCCTCAACCTGCTGCATCCGTTGCATCCCCTGGCCTCGATCCTGCTGACCGATCTGCCGCTGCTGGTGGCCCAGCTCCAGACGCTGATGCTGCTCAGCGTGAATGGGACCCCGGTACGAACTCACGTTCGTGCTGGGCACCGGCCAGCATCCGGTTCCAGTAGAGCGACGGCAGGATCTTGCGCTTGACGAACCACATGCTCCAACGCTCCTTGGTGGGATCGAGCGGGAAGGAGGGGGTCGGTTCAGCCTTGTAGTTGAACTCGGCCATGATCGTCTTGCCGTAACCGGTGATCAGCGGACAGCAGCTGTAGCCGTCATAGGCGGCATGCAGGGGCCTGCCATCAAGCAGAGCCAGCAGATTGGCGGTGACCACCGGTGCCTGTCCACGCACGGCGGCGGCGGTCTTCGAATTGGGCATGCCGCTGACATCGCCCAACGAAAAGACGTTGGGATAGCGCACATGCTGCAGGCTGTACTGATCCACCTCGACAAACCCCGCCCCATTGGCCAGGGGGCTCGAGGCCACCGCCGCCGGCGCCGCCATCGGCGGGGTGACATGCAGCAGGTCGTAGGGAATGACCTCCTGGCGCTCTGTGTCGTTCTCCTTGACGGTAAACACCGCCTCCTTGCTGGCCGCCCGCACCGCAGTCAGCACGTGGTTGTAGCGGGCATCCACCCCCTTGCGCTTGACCACCTCGCGCAGGGGCGCGGCATAGGTCGGAATGCCAAAGATGCCCGGCGTGGCTGTGGCATAGATCACCTTGGCCGCCAGACGCTTTCGCTTGAAGACGTCATCGGCCAGGTAGGCGATCTTCTGGGGGGCGCCGGGACACTTGATCGGCATCGGCGCGCAGGTGAACACCGCGTTGCCGCCCTTGAACGCCTGGATCGCCTCCCAGGTGTAGGGGGCGAAGTCCTTGCTGTAGTTGCTGCAGACACCGCCCTGCCCCAGGGCCTCGGGCAGACCCGCGATCCGGTCCCAGGCCAGGGTCAGGCCGATCGCCACGATCAGCACGTCATAGCTGAGGGTCTGGCCGCCGCTGGTGGTGACCTGGTTGTGATCCGGATCAAAGCCCGTGGCGGCCTCCTCGATCCAGGTGACCCCGCTGGGGATCAGGTCACGCTCGGCGCGGCGGGTTTCATCGAGGCTGAACACCCCACCACCCACCAGGGTCCAACCGGGTTGGTACCAGTGTTCGGCCGATGGCTCGACGATGGCGATGTCCAGTTCGGGGCGGGCGCGGCGCAGCTGGGCGGCAGCGGTGATGCCACCGGCACCGCCGCCGACAACAAGAACCTGATGGTGGGTCATCGATGAACGTGCAGTCATCCCTGGTTCAAGTGTGCCGTCGGATCGCCGATCGGGCAGCTCAGGTCAACGGCGACGGGCTTCACCTGCCAGATCCGCTCGGCGTACTCGCGCACGGCCCGATCCGACGAGAAAAAGCCGCTGCGGGCCGTGTTGAGCAGACTCATGCGCTGCCACGTGCGGCGGTTCTGCCACAGCCCATCGACCACCTGCTGGGCCTCGAGATAGGCCGCAAAATCGGCGATCACCGCAAACGGGTCCCGTCCCACCAGGTTCTGCACCAGGGGCCGGAACAGTTCGGTGTCGCCGCCGCTGAAGTATCCCGACTCGATCAGGGCGAAGATCTCCTGCAGCAACGGATTGCCCGCCACCCACTCCCAGGGGCGGTAGCCATCGCGATGCAAGGCCTCGATCTGGTCGGTGGTCTGGCCGAACAACACGAAGTTGTCCTCGCCCACCTGCTCGCGGATCTCGACATTGGCTCCGTCCAGGGTGCCGATCGTCAGCGCGCCATTGAGGGCGAACTTCATGTTGCCCGTGCCTGAAGCCTCGAGGCCGGCGGTGGAAATCTGCTCCGACAGATCGGCCGCCGGATAGATCGTCTCGCCCAACTGCACATTGAAATCGGCGAGGAACACCACCTTGAGCAGACCCTTCATCTCGGGATCGCTGTTGACCACCTCGGCGATGCCATTGATGAAGCGGATGATCAGCTTGGCCATCGCGTACCCGGGCGCCGCCTTGCCGCCAAAGATCACGGTGCGCGGCGCCAGGCCAGCCGTGTCACCGCTCTTGATGCGCAGGTAGCGGGCGATCACCCCGAGGGCATTGAGGTGCTGGCGCTTGTACTCATGAATGCGCTTGACCTGCACGTCAAACAGGCTGGTGGGATCGACCAGCAGGGCATTGCGCTGGTTGATCACCTCCGCCAGGTGCCGCTTGCCGGCCAACTTGCAGGCACCCCAGCGCTCCAGCAGGGCCTCGTCGTGTTGCAGGGTCTCGAGGCGCTGCAGCAGGGCGATCTCGGCAGGCCAGGACGCACCCACCGTCTGGCTCAGCAGCGCGTTCAGGGGCGGGTTGGCCAGGGCCAGCCAGCGCCTGGGGGTGACGCCATTGGTGACATTGGTGAACTTCTGCGGCCACAGGGCCGCAAAGTCGGGGAACAGGTCCCGTTGCACCAGCTGGCTGTGCAGGGCGGCCACGCCATTGACGTGATGGCTGCCCACCACGGCCAGGTGGGCCATGCGCACAGCCTTGGCACCGGACTCGTCGATGATCGAGACCCGGCCCAGGATCTGGTCATTGCCGGGGTGCTTGAGGCGCACCTGCTGCAGGAAGCGGGCATTGATCTCGTAGATCAACTCCAGATGGCGTGGCAGCAGCGAGCCGAACAGATCCAGCCCCCAGCGCTCCAGTGCCTCCGGCAGCAGGGTGTGGTTGGTGTAGGCCAGCGAACCCGAGGTGATCGCCCAGGCCTCCTCCCAGTCAAAGCCGTGCTCATCGAGCAGCAGGCGCATCAGCTCGGCCACGGCGATCGCCGGGTGGGTGTCGTTGAGCTGCACTGCCCAGTGCTGCTGAAACTCGGCGATGGGAATGTCGCGGCGCTTGAGGTTGGCGAGCATGTCCTGCAGTGAGCAGCTGACAAAGAAGTGCTGCTGCATCAACCGCAGACGGCGGCCGCTGTCGGTGCCGTCGTTGGGGTAGAGCACCTTGGAGAGGGTCTCGGAACCCACCTTGGCTTCGACGGCGCCGTGATAGTCCCCGCTGTTGAACGCGTTGAAATCGAACGATTCGGCCGCTTCAGCGCGCCACAACCGCAGCCGGCCGCAGGTGTTGACCCGGTAACCGGGCACCGGCACGTCGTGGGGGATGCCCACCACCACCTGGGCGGGCAGCCAGCGCACCCGGTAGCGGCCCTGGTCGTCATGCCAGGTTTCGGTACGGCCGCCGAAGCCGACGTTCTGGGATTTGGTCGGCGCCACCAGCTCCCAGGGCCAGCCGCCCTTGAGCCATTTGTCGGTGATCTCGACCTGCCAGCCCTCCCTGATCACCTGGTCAAAGATGCCGAATTCGTAACGGATGCCGTACCCCGTCGCCGGGATCTCGAGCGAGGCGAGCGATTCGGTGTAGCAGGCCGCCAACCGCCCCAGGCCGCCATTGCCCAGGCCGGGTTCCTCCTCGACGGCAAACACCTGCTCGGGGTCGGTGATGCCGAAACGGGCCAGCGCCTCGGCGGCTTCCTCTTGCAGGCCCAGCATCAACAGGTTGTTGGCCAGCTGGGGGCCGATCAGAAATTCGGCCGACAGGTAGGCCACCGCCTTGGGCCGTTGCTGGCGCAACAGGTCCTTGGAGGCCAGGTGGCGGTTCATCAGCCGGTCCCGCACCGCATAGCTGAGCGCCATGTAGAGGTCATGGGGGCTGACGTCGATGGCGCTGCGCCCCAACGTGAAGAACAGGTGCTCGGCGATCCCCTCGAACAGGTCGTCGGCCGTCAGACCGGTGCGTTGCCGGTCGCTGAAGCTGGCCGGCAGGGGCAGCGATGAACCGGATTGCGGACGCTGGGGTTGGGTCGAGGTCATGACGGCGCCGGACGAGGGCTGGTGCTCACAACCTGACCAGTGCGCGTTAAGACGGCAACAAGGCGCCAAGACTTTCAGGATTGCTTCACTTGCCGTCTCATTTGCCGCACCATGACCGCGTCCGAGCCCCAACCAGCGATTCTGATCTGCGGTCTGGGCAAGCTGGGGCAGGCCTGCCTGCGGCGGTTGCGGGGGTTTGATGTGCCCCTGTTGGCCCTCGACCGCCACGCCCCCGACTGGCGCGACCCCGACCTAGCCCAGGCGTTGCAGGCCCCGGTGGTGGTCGGCGACATGCGCCGTGCCCACCATCTGAGCCAGGCTGGGGCCGGCAGCGCCCGCGCGGTGCTGCTGCTGAGCTCTGAAAGCACGGTCAACCTCGAGGCAGCCCTGCAGGTCCGGCTGCTCAATCCGTCAGCCCAGATCGTCGTGCGGGCCTCGGGTGAGCAGCGTCAGCTGGGGGATCTGCTCGAGCAGCGGCTCGCCGGGGTGACGGTGGTCGACCCGGTGAACCTGATGCGCTGGGCCATGCTGCAGGCCCTGCGGCCCGGTGACGCAGCTGCCCGGTTTGACGCCGACGGCCAGGTGCTGACCGTGTTTCAAGGCGACTGGCAGGACCGGCGCTTTCAGCGGCCGCTGCGGCTCGATCACGGTAGCACGGGGTGGCTGGTGGCACCGCTGGCCTTTCAGGGCCAGGGCGCAGGCCTCGGCTCCCCGGCAACCACCGCCCAGCCGCCAGCCCAGCACTGGCGCTGGCCCCTGCGCCCAGAAGGACGCTGGCTGCGGCTCGATCGGCGCCAACGCCGGCGCGCGTTGGCCTTGGGGGCGCTGGCCCTTGTGCTGGTGCTCGCGATCGTCCAGCTGGCGGCGGGCTCCAACTGGCAGCAGGGGGTGTTTGTGACCCTGGCCCTGCTCAAAGGCGAATTCGTGGATCCGGTCAACGTGGTGCTGGCCGGTCGCCCGCTGAGCAGCGGCAGTGATCACTGGCTGGTGAGCGGCAGTCTGCTGCTGTCGCTGCTGGGCACCCTGCTGACCTCGGCCCTGGTGGCCGTGATCCTGGAGCGACTGCTGAGCGCCCGTTTCGGGCTCACGGTCAAACCCCGACTACCCCGCGGCGTGCAGCCGATTCTGTTGGTGGGCGGCGACGGCCTGGCACAGGCTCTGAGCAGCGAACTGCAACGCGAAGGGCACAGCGTCTGGGCTGTGGAGGCCCAATCGGCCGCCCTCGAGGCGGTGCAGCGCAGCCTCAGGGACCGCGGCGTGCTGGCGATCGGCATGTTGTCAGCCGATCTGCTGGCCAATGTGGAAGGGGTGCTGGCCCTGCAGCGCACCTGGCCCGAGGCACGCCTGGCCATGGTGACCACAGCCGAGCAAGCGGCCGAACAGCTGGGCGAGCTGCTCGGCGGGGTCACGGTGATCTCGAGCCTCAGCCTGGCCGCCGACGTGGTCGTGGCGACAGCCTTCGGCGAGCGGGTCGAGGGTGTCTGGCCGATCGGCGAAGCCATGGGGCTGCTGGTGCGCTACCGCATCCAGCCGGGTGACAGCCTGTGCGGCCTCAGCCTGGCGCGGGTGCAGCACGGGTACGGGGTTACGGCGATCGCCCTCAAGCGTCCCTCCCGCGGCGATGGCCTGGCGTTGCCACCGGTGGATCTGGTCCTGGCCCCTGAAGATCAACTGTTGATCCTGGCGACCCTGGCCGGCCTGCGCCGCATCGAGCTGGGCCAGCTGCAACCACCGAGCCAGCGGTTGCGCCTGCGACTACGGCGGCCGTTGCCGGCCGGGCAGCTGTTCGAGGTGCACCGCAATCTGGCTCGCTATTTGGGCTGCAGCGTTGAAGCGGCCCATGGTCTGCAGCTGGGGGAGCAATGGCGCGATGTGGCGGTCGATCCCGACATCGCCACGTTGCTGGTCGACAACCTGGGGCGCCTGGGGCTGGACCTGGAGCAGATCCCACACGCCAAGCTGGACCCATGAGCAGCGGTTGGATGAACACCCTGACCCTTCGCCAGCCGGATGACTGGCACGTCCACCTGCGCGATGGGTCGCTGTTGCAGGTGGTGGCACCGGCCACGGCACGGCAGTTCGGCCGCGCCATCGTGATGCCGAACCTGCACCCGCCGGTCACCAGCACCGCTGCCGCGCGGGCTTACCGCGAACGGATCCTGGCGGCGCTGGGCCAGGGCGAGGAGGGGGCCCTGACGGCGGCATTCACACCGCTGATGACCGCCTATCTGACCGAAACCAGCGACCCCGACGACCTGGCGCGGGGCCATGCCGAGGGCGTGCTGACCGCCGTCAAGCTGTATCCGGCCGGCGCCACCACCAACTCGAACGCCGGCGTGCGCGACATCAGCGCGATCACCGCCGTGCTCGAGACCCTCGAGCGCATCGGCATGCCGCTGTTGATCCACGGTGAAGTCACCGACCCCGCGATCGACATCTTCGATCGCGAGGCGGTGTTCATCGAGCAGGTGCTGGCGCCCCTGCTGGCGCGCCACCCCGGTCTCAAGGTGGTGCTCGAGCACATCACCACCAGCGACGCAGCCGACTTTGTGCGCAGCGGGCCGGCCAACCTGGCCGCCACGATCACACCCCATCACCTGCACATCAACCGCAACGCCCTGTTTGCCGGCGGCCTCAGACCCGACCTGTATTGCCTGCCAGTGGCCAAGCGCGAGCTGCACCGCATTGCCCTGCGCGCCGCGGCCACCAGCGGCAACCCCAAGTTTTTCTTGGGCACCGATTCGGCGCCCCACGAGCGCCACGCCAAAGAAAGTGCCTGCGGCTGCGCCGGCATCTACAACGCCCCCTATGCGCTGGAGAGCTACGCGGCGGTGTTCGAGGCCGAAGGCGCCCTCGACCGGCTGGAGGCCTTTGCCAGCGAGCATGGCCCACGCTTTTACGGGCTGCCGCTCAACACCGGCACGGTG
>Ga0169931_10014067_pt1 | contig 10861 bp, 15 predicted proteins | sample Kivu_15m_20L_FD_129675 | JGI IMG/M metagenome (GOLD analysis project Ga0169931, IMG submission 129675) | Freshwater microbial communities from Lake Kivu, Western Province, Rwanda to study Microbial Dark Matter (Phase II) - Kivu_15m_20L... | ecosystem: Environmental > Aquatic > Freshwater > Lake... | reverse complement strand
CTTTTGTACAAAGTTAGTTGAGGAAATAAAAAACGGGGACGATAGCATTTGCTACCGCCCCCTGTGGATATGGATATGCCTTGCTATTAGGCAGATGTCAATTCATCAACCGGCACCTGTTTGATAGCCGTCAGGTATTTCTCTTTGATGTTGAACACGATGGGTTTGGGCAAGCTATCATAATCCCGGAACTCGCTAGCATAAGATTGCTCTTTAGCTTGTTCGCGGGAAACAATATTGCCTTGTTCATCCTCGTAGTGGCTGCTATAGATCTTGCATCCCTCGCAGTCAAACCTGTACTGGAATTCACCCGAAGCATTCTTCAGGATATAGGGGTAGTAAACCCACTCCACGCCGGAAAGGCCGGCGTTTTCTTGGGGCCGTTCGCCTTGAATCCTATCTTGAATTACTGTTTCGTGGTTATCGTATTGCGTACCCGTCTTAACCTGACGGGTGACTACCTTCCATAGAAGGGGCTGACCCTTCCGCATTTTCATGGCCTTCCTGTAGCTGATGGACAGGAATTGACCCTTGCCGAGACCAGTCAGAATATCTTGAAATTTGGGGCTGCTCATCGTAGTTTCTCCAACCATTCCTCAGTAGTTGTCCACAGTTAGGACACTATACCCAATTCTGTAAAAAAAAGTTTGTGTAAAAAGTAGTGATATATTTTGCTTGATTATATTGGCGCGGATAATTCTGCACAGGATTTAGAATGTTATGCCTGTGATCTACAGTAACATGATTAATTTTGTATTATTTTATAAATGAGCTGATTTAGTTCTGAGTTTTGTTATGGTGTTGGTTGCGCTATGTAATGTTTTGGTAATTTTATAACTACACTAGTTTTATTTGGAGATGATTATGGCAGAGATGTACCCTGAGCTGAGTGAGCAGGACTTAATTGAAATCAAAAAGAGTTTCTGTTTAGCAGATGGTTATTCGCAGCAGAGTCTGGAAACTGCTGTTACGGCGATTACAAAATTGTTGCGTGAGGTTCGTTGTCACAAGTATTGGGCTGAGAAGTACCAGCAGGACAACGCAAGTTTATTACGAGAGCTGGAAGCGTTACGCGGCAAGTAATGCTGCCACACTAATTTGAAATAATTTTATGTGGATATGCGTGATCGGTGTAATGGATATGTAATGTAATGTTATGGATATGCACGCGCTCGTGTGTGTGTATTGCGGGCGCGGATATGGCCGCGTGGATATACAGGGTTGCTACATATCCACGCGGATTAGGGGGATGGCTAGTAGAGAATATCTAGCTCGGTGTCACATTCCGGGCAGCAAGCAAAGACATTCCCTTGTTCGTCTTCTAGGTCTTCCGCATCTTCGACTAGTCCTTCCCATCCGCATTCTTGGCAGAAGGCGTAATCGTCGTCGAATACCTCCTGATATTCATCAGGCATCGGCTTCCTCGAAGCAGAAGAACTCTGCGGGGATGCCAGTTGGGCGAACTGCGCCCTCTGGTTGCAGCTCGGCGATTTCAACGCCGTCCTTTACAAACCAACCCAAGATGTAGGTCTTGAAGATCTGCCCTTTGGAGTATTGTGTGCCCCCAACCGTGAATCCACGGCGCACTTTGAGATTGTGTTCTTTGGGTTCTTTGGCCTGACTCATAATCAATCTCCTAGTTAATTGTCCCTTGTTGGACACCTTACCCAATTCCAGTAAAAATAATTCGCCTAAATTATTTGTCTAGAATCTTATATCTACTGCTCATATTTATATATCGATCTAGATCATCCTGTTGAGTCTGTATGGATTGAATGTCGGGCCATTCCCCGGCAGCTGCTAAAATAGCAACTATGAGGCAGGCCGCGACTATTGTAATTAAAACAAAGTTAACTACGGGTTGGGCGCGGTCATTGTGTTTGTACAATCTTAGGTGCGCCATGTTGGGGACTCTTTGGATCCAATCAGGGGAAGTGTTCTTGGCTTGCGCGGATATGGGGACTCTTCGTGTAAATTATGGGAAGTGTTCTTACTTTGGGCGGATATGGGGACTCTTCGTGTAAATTATGGGAAGTGTTCTTGCTTTGAGCGGATATGGGGACTCTTTGGATCCAATCAGGGGAAGTGTAGATATGCAAGGACGAAGGGGGCCGAAGCCCCCTCCCCTTGTGGATATGGATTAGGCTGCGATTTCCAAGGCGTACCTGAATGCTTGATCCTTCCAATCGGCAGCCTTACCGCTCAAGTTTTGCATGAGCATGGTTTCTTCATTCCTGTACCCGTGGTATTGCAGGTACTCGGTGGCTGCGTTAAACGCACGCCATACTGTGTCGCCACACAAGGTCTGGCGGGGGTGATTCCAGACGCTGAACAGATCCTTGACAGTCTGATCTGCCTTTGCGTCCTCATCCTTGCGGGCCTTTGCAATCTTGCGGAAGTAGGCTTCAGCCCCGGCCTTGTCAAGTTTAGCCAAGCTGAACTTGCGGAAAGCTTCGAGCATATCTACTTCGACAGATTCAAAGTTACGAATGACGGAATCAAAGTTCCAGTCATAACGATCTGCAATGCGCTTGGTGTGCTTGCAGCTAAAGATTGCGCTGAGTCCTGCCACCGGAGCGCGGAGTCCGTTGGTGCAGATCAGGCGATTGATGGCAAACATGAAGTTCAGGGGGGCGTTTCCGCCATTTCCCTGCCAAACTTTGACCACCGGGACGACATCGTCGCCCTCGATAATCGTCTCGCCGTCCCCAATCTGCGCCTCAAGGCCAACCAATCGCCCATCACCAACACAAAACGCATCAGTAACCTTGGGTGTCCTTCCGAATGCTTCCCCAAGGCGGGTGATCGAATCAGACACCACCTTGCAATCCATCGGGGTCCATCCATCTGATACAACGCCAAGGCAGGCATTGTTCAGGGGATTGATGATAGCGCGGTGGTTCTTGCATTCCACCCCGCTGGTGGTGCGAATCTCATGCACTTCGGGGCAAAACAAACCGCCCACCTCCATCAAGGCCTGTTCAGGTGTCTTGCCGTCGAACCGGCCGATCCGGCTACGCATATCGACAACAGGACGGGAAACGCGAGGATTAATTCTTCTCATCTCAGACTCCCAATCTTTGTGTCAGGTTCACTTAGGAACCACTCCTTTGTTCCCCTGACACAATACCCAATTTTGTTTTAAAAACTTTGTGTAAAAATTGGTGATATCTTAATATTGCACCAATTTTATTGGCCAAACGCTGGCCGACGCTTACAATAGTACAAGAATTTCGATTTTAAAGTAAAAATAAAAAATTTTTATTAATCAAGGCGCGCTAATAAGAAATTAATGCCAGCTCGGCAAACTTCTTCATCAGTTTGCAAAACTTGGCGTAAACTTTTGGGGACCATTCCTCGCCTAAGTACAAACGATAAAAGGCCCAGTAATCTTGTTCAGACTTAGTGGTCTCTGCGATGCTATTCAGGAATGCAAAATATTCCTCGGCCAGCCCGGGATCATCCCTGTAATGGTCTGTAATGAAGTGATATGGCAGTCCTGAAGCGGCGTTGATCAACTGCTCCAGTCTTATGCTGTACCCGGTTGATTCAAACGTGTAGACCTGTTTAATGTGTCCAACGTGCCATTCAGAATCCATTTCAAGGGGCACAACTTCTCCGCCCGCAATTCGGGCAAGCGTTTCCGGGGTGACGGGGATTCTCAAACTGTATTTAGGATTAAGGAATGGTCGATCCCAAGAGTTACAAACCGAGCGTGGATTAATGTCGTCGTAATATTCCATCCTGAGTTTATGGTCTTCAGGACAGTAGCTGAATTTCCAAATGGCCTTGTGGCTGCCGAGTATCTTTGCGGAAATCTTACCTTCAAACATGGCTGGCCCTCCAAACTGTATTCGTTTGGATCACCCAATTTTTTCAAAATTTGTTTGTGTAATTTATTTGTATAGCGGCAGGTTATGTACTATTATCTTGATTATTATACCAGACAACTTCTGCGCTTTTGCTTTTGCCACGTTTGCCGTGAGTGGTTTGGATGGTTTTAAACGTTTGAAATGGCAGCCAGCTCGCGCCCTCTTGTTCACACACGATCACTTGGCCGGTTCTTGTCCTGCACCAATCTGCTAAATTAGCAAAATCTGTAAACTTTGTATTATAAATCTGTCCGGCGGCGTTGTTGTAGGGCGGATCTATGAACCACGTCGCGTCTTGATCAGGGGCATTTATATAAGATTCATTTCTTATCTGCCAGTGCTTGATGAGGGGAACCTGTCGGGCTATTCTGTCTCTCGTTCTTTCTTCCCAATATAGGCCAACCTTGTCCCGCGCCCATTTTGAAGGACTTTTTTTAGGCACTACGCCAGCCTTGCTGATCCAGAAACCTATTAACCATTTTTGTTCCTGTGTCAGGTTCATTTGATCTAGGTGTGTAATATCAAGAGGCAGAGACATAATTTCTTCTGCATTAACGTGTATAAGGTAGTCCCATAGTCCGGCAATAGTAGGGTCGGCGTCGTATAATATAACATTTCTAGTGTAAAAACGGCAGGAATACCCAGCTCCGCCCGCGAAAGGTTCGATTATTGTATTATGTAATGGCTGGCCGTAATGAGGTGCTGCTCGCCATTTACCTCCATAATAGGAGAAGAACGGTCTTAAAAATTTCATAACATAATGTAGTATGAAATAGAAAAAACCGGCCCTAGTCATGTGACCAAGGCCGGTTTTGAGGTTTGTTAAACTCGGATCAGGCGCGTTTTTTTCGCATTTCATCCAACTCTGCCACAAGGTCTTTCATAACCTTGCTGTTCTCAAAATAGGATGCGAACGCCCGATCACAGAACCTATGGATGTCTTTTGCGTACTCTGGTTCATCATCGGAAAGAATAAGTCCTTCCTTCAGAGAAACATCGTACTCTTTAAACATTGATCCGATAGCTACACAGAAGTTCAAGATGGCCGGGACAAACACATCCAACTTCTTTTCGTAATCGGCATCAAGGCATTGACACAGAGTGGCTAACCGTTCATTGTCACGGTTTAACTTGACCCTAAGATTATTCTTGAAACCCAAGTCTACCTTGACGAAAATCCTAGGGTCACACTCTTCTGCTTCGGTCCAGAGATCATCGTGCCTCTTGGCCGATTCTCCGGTTCCATCTCCGGGTTTGCCAGTTTCATCCGGCCGGCCCTTTGGCGGTTCCCAATCGGGCGGAGGGGTATCTACTATTGTGCTTTTCGTTGGCACATTTGGCAGCATCCCGTATCTAACCTTGCCTATGTCGCCTTTGAATTGCACATAAGCATTCTTAGATGGGGTTATGCGATTCCCCAGCCCGTTTTCGACCAAAGTCTTGGACAAAAACCTGTTGAAACCTTCATCATCTGCTGGAACTGCTTCTGACATGACTATATCCTCCTTATGGATATGTTCAGGATGACTTCTTGACCAATTCCTCGACAGCCTCGGGAGTCCTCTCGATTCCATCGAAAGGTATCAGACGCTTGCTGCTGTCGATAAGAGCAAGCTGGTCGATATTGACATGATACATGGTGATAGGTTCACCAGCGTTACGGTTCTTGCAGAGATTCTTGTAACTTTCGAGAAGGTTCTTCTCCAAGGCCGAAATTTCACGAATCTTTTCTCTGCGCTCTTTGGGATCTGAAACCGCATGGGCAACCGCCGCCTTCCTGCTTTCGGCCCAATTTAGCAGGTATTCATCGAACGGAATGTGGATTTGCTGAGTATAACACCCAACTGAGTGATACTCTGCATCCACCTGTGCGCTCAAGAACTTGCCTGTAATATCGTCCTGAAAAGCGACGAACTTTTCCATGCCGGCAAAGGCGTTCAGTTTATATTCTGATGCCCACGCCTCCAGATCATACTTGGTGATATGGCGCGCTTCCTTCTTGGAACCAGTTTCGCACAAAGATGCCTTGAACTTGTACAAGTTTGGTTCAACCTTCTCGTACCGTTCCTTGCACCAGTCTGGAACCCAAGATGACTTGAGATCATCGGCAACAGCACGACAGGACTCATCAATAATTTGGTCGCGCAAATTGACCAAATATTGGCTGCCCGAAGTGTTGTGTGGCATCACAAAGTCACCTCGAATGCTCAAATTGTCCACAAGAGAAATTGCGCCCGAATTTTCGTTAACCTCCTTATCTGTCACGCAATGTACCTTGCAGATGTCAATTTTTACGCGCAAAATTGGTTTTGCGTGTACTGCCATCTTGCCGGTCTTGGTTTTTAGCCGTGGAATCAATTTAGGATATACAGGCAGGCCCAAGGCCCGATATACATCCCCCATTTGATTTTCACGCAAGAAAGCAATTGGGCCGTCTATGAACCTGCTCAATTGAGACAACTCGGGGTTTTCAGTTGCGATAGCAGACGCAGTAAAAAAGGCATGCAACAAAGGCATGACGCTGTTTTCATTGCCGGAACCGACCTTTTCAGATCTAGGCCCGCTACGCAAAGTTCCGAAGAAAGCGTTGCTCGATTTGCCGTCTTCCTCGTACAGATGTTTGATCTGCGTCTGAGTCATTAGCATAGGCAGCGGTTCGATGGTCACAACGACACCAAGATCTAATTTAATCTTGCTGTCTTCAATGACAATTCGCTTTTCTTCGCTTGTCCAGATAGAGTCAGCAACACTTGCCTCCCCTTTATCGTCCTTGCAAACAAAATATGTTTGCTGGTCTTTGGCCGTGTGCATCCTGTACAAAAATGTGTTGGCATTGGCCTTCTCTAATTGGCTGCCCTCATCCAACACACCTTCGCTACAATAAACTGTCACACGCTCCATAAGGCTGGCGCACAGATCATGCATATGCATGCGCAACGCCCCCAAAATCGCGTCCGACTTGGAGAAAAATGGGCTAATCTTGTGCAAAATGAAATTGTTGCACTTGTCATAAATTTTGTCCCCGAATCGGGCACGCAATTTACGATCCCACCATTCATCAAGTGTCTCATTGGACTCAAACTGGACATTGATTGAGGCATATCGTGATACGGCTGCCCTAAAACCAACCGGAGTTTTGCTGCACAAAACTAATTCGCAGGCATTATCGGAATTGATATATGCTTGCGGAAGTTTCATGCCTTGACCACGCAGAGAAAAACCCTTTTGCGTAGTCCCATTGGCAATCAGTCCTTTTTGTACCATTTCCACACTGTCTGCAAATGGTTTAGCATTTTGCGCAGTGTATGCGTACAATTCCTTCTTGCCGTTGATCTCAATTTCCATTACGCCTTGATAAATCAGGTTTTCATCTGGTTCATCGCTAGACGCAAAACTAACTGCGTTAACAAGATTCTCGCGGCCAATCAACAAAAGCGCAATGGCCTTTTCACGAATCTTATCAGTCTTGGAAATGCCACCTCCTTGTTCAGTACGGCGTACTGGGAACAAGGCACTCTTTGGAATGCCGCTGAAAGGTTTGCCACTTAACTCAGAAATCGCCGCTTCACGAACCATCTCTCACCCCTTGTTGAAAAAAGTAAAAACAGTTGAAAACACGGGGCTGTTAAAGGCCAGCCCCTTGCCTTAGCCTCAACTATAGGCGTTAGACGCGCCTAGTCAAGTGTCTTTTTTGAAATTCCATGGAAAAACAATCCAGAAGGTAATTGTTTTCGGGCGGAGTATCACCTGAAACCAATTCCCTGTTCAACCCGGCGTAATCAAATAACAATTGCGGCCGTTTTGAACTTGTGATCACCAACCTATCGCCGTTCACCCTGATGAGCAAACGGGTGTTGGTCATGCCCTTGCCAATCTTGTCTGATTTCCAAACAAGGAATTGAGCATCCAAGAACGCCTGTAGTTCCGACTTGTAAAATTCCACGGTAACCCCTGTCACCATGTCGTGGAAATGTATTACATCGGTACCCGACAGGTCGTCATAATTGGCGGCACGGATTGCTTGTAAACCGTCACCTTCAGCACCGGCGACCAGAATCATGACTTTCCGCTGGCCTACCTTGTACACAACCGAAATCTGAACATCTTCAGGCAGATTCAGATCATAACGCTTCTTGAGGTACTCGGCGGCATATTTGTGCCTTTCGAGATACCCATCCTTCTTCGACATGGTAACCTCCTACAAAATGCAGCACCGTTGTGGGCTGGCTGCTTTACCCAATTCCATACAAAAAAGTATGTGTAAATTATTCAGCTAGCTGCTGATATAATGTTTACTTCTTTGCTAGGAGTTTGGCCTCCCGGCGCATACGCTTCAATTCCTTTTGTGTAGGAATAGCAGCGGCAACTTTCTCCAAAAGCAATGGCACACCGTTGGCCAAAATCTTGCAGATGGAAGTGATAGAGCGCAGCATAGCAGTAGTGCTAGCTTTTGCTAACCTTGTTCTGGCTCTGTTGATTTGCTTTAATTTTGTGCTAAGTTTGCCCCGGGCCTCCCGGGCCTTTGCTAAATTAGCACAACGCTTCTCATACAGCTCGTTCTCACGCTGACGCTTAGTCTTGTATGGAACAATGGCGTTCATTCTGCGTCCTCCATGATGCAATCATCGCACATATACATCTTTTCGTCCATCCCATCCAAAAGATTTTGGTGGTCTGGTTCAAACTGGCACCCGCATTCCGTGCATTCCACAAGTTCAGGTTCCATGATAGCCTCCTGACCACTCGGTCATCATACCCAATTCCATACAAAAAAGTATGTGTAAAAAGTATTGATATATGGGGCTATTTCCGGCTAGCCCCGGGCCGTAGTTTTAATGCTGACTAACAGCAATAAAGTCACCCCCCTAAGATTGATAGTCCTAGGGGGGTTAGTTATTACAGTCGTGATGCCCAGTCTCGCACAATCCTACCAAACCTAGCAAAACATCGTTTATTCCAGTAAAATACATTATGAACTGGGTCATCAACAGAGTGATACTCTCGAAACCAATCATTCTCTAGCGCCTTTTGAGTATACACATCAGGCTCGAAATAGTCTGCTAAAGGGACTAATTTAGCCTTAGCCCAATCAGCAAATCTATATATAGGTTCAGTACCGAGTCCATTCTCGCCAAGATGATATAGAATCTTGACATCAAATCCGTCCTCATTTTTCTCTAAAGATTCATGCGTATGGCCGTAATACACAGAAAATCTCAACAATGTATCTTTCGTCACATTCTTGATATAACCATCAAACTCAGTCTTGTTTGCTTTGTATGCTTTATAGCTACCGTATGATTGAAAACGCAAAGTCTTGTTTTCTACATCATAAATAAATATGATATAGCACTTTTGTCCTGAATCATCGGTGTAAGATACATAAGATTGAAACTTCTTGCTCGCGATAGACATGCTCATCTTCGTTACCTCTGGCAGTTAAAAAGGCAACCCGGTTAACTTCACCGGGTCTACATTCACAATAACCTGTGAAAAACTAAAGTCAAGGGGCCTGAAAAATTATTTTCATACCAACTTGTGAGTTTTGCTTTTCACTCCTTCCCCAATTCCATACAAAAAAGTATGTGTAAATTATTTTGATAGCAGATTATATCGAACCCGGATCCCGCGCCACATATAAAAGGATTTTTCTCCTGCTAAAATAGCAGAAGCTGATTTTTGTACAAAATTAACCACACTAATTCTAAACAAAAACAAAAATAAAACTTGTACAAGACTAAGATCATGACCTATTGAACGTCCGCCACAAAATTATAAAATTTCAAAATTACATTGCCGCGCTGCGCCGGAGTCACCGAGAGAGAACCAGTTTTATGTTATATTTTATAACGCTTGTAGATTAGTGACTGCGGGCGCAAAAATAAATAAGATTATTATGAATTGCATAATTATAACCTTAACACCGGGGCAACTCATAACTGTCGTCCAGACAGAGTTAGGGCGCAGAGACATGTCGCGCCAAAGTCCGTGGTATCCATTCCTTACGCGGTTCGTAACCAAAATCTCGCGGTAACTTGTCCAGCAACTGCGTTACACTCAAGGAGCCCTGCTTGTTTTCAATCAGCAAAACACTTGCAAAATAGTTTACAAGACTATGAAACACAAGTTCCTTGATGTCATCTACAGACATCAGACTCAGATAGTAAACTGAGTAGCTCACTTGACACCACGCCCCATTGAGGTCGCTGGCAGTTTCATAATCTACAGGGCCACTTTCAGTTTGATAACCGTCGTTGCGACAAAGATAATCGAAGGACAATTCAAGGTTGATTCTTAGTTCAGGCATAGTTTTAATTTTGTGACTTCGCGCAAAATGCTGTACAAACTCATCCTTGTAAATTTTAACTAGATTCAAAATGAACTCGCGTTTACGCAAAACAATGTCCATAACCGCTCCAAGTTAAATGCCCAGTATGAATCCTATTGTGACTTGATCACAATAAACACAGCAATAATAATGTCAAGCCCAAATGATAAAATTTTTATGAATCTTGGCAGATGTCTTCAATTTTCTCGCGATAGTTTTGTTCAAAACTAGAGAGGCTGGAAAGTTCAAAGCACTTATTCTTTCTAAGGTAAACAAACCTACATGACTGTTTTTTATTTTCAGAAATCAGAACTGCTGCCTCTACGCCTGATTGAAAGATAAGAGTTTCCACTTCTTTTTTGAGGGGGTCTGAACATCGCCATAGCTTGCTGCCAGCGCAGTCGTTTAAAACATTCGAGGAAACAAAACTATCTATCAGGCCAATAGAACAATTCTTGGCATCAAGTCCCAGTTCGGCCAGTTTTACTATCAAGTTGTGCAAACTGACGGGACTATATTTTTGCATTTGTTTATTTCCAACAAGTGGATAAGCATCATGCCATTACGCGCATACGCACGCGTGTATGAGCATACGGATATGGCCGCGCCGATATGCAGGCGCCGATATGCAGGCGCCGATATGCAGGCGCCGATATGCAGG
>Ga0169931_10014066_pt1 | contig 10862 bp, 11 predicted proteins | sample Kivu_15m_20L_FD_129675 | JGI IMG/M metagenome (GOLD analysis project Ga0169931, IMG submission 129675) | Freshwater microbial communities from Lake Kivu, Western Province, Rwanda to study Microbial Dark Matter (Phase II) - Kivu_15m_20L... | ecosystem: Environmental > Aquatic > Freshwater > Lake... | reverse complement strand
GGAACTCGCGAAATTTACCCTCATGTCTTGGGTGCTGGGGACGACCACACTTGTGTGGGCCTCAAGTCGGGGGGAGTCGAATGCTGGGGATCCAACTCCAAAGGCCAGCTTGGTAACGGCTCCTCAGGAGGACAATCCAACGTTCCCGTCGCAGCAGGAGCACTCACTGGCGAAGTTCGCGAGATCGCAGGAGGAGCTGAGCACACCTGCGTACGCACAACCACAAGTGTTCAATGCTTTGGAGCAGGCGACCAAGGTCAACTGGGCAACGGAAGTTCAACGGATTCGAGTCATCCGGTCAGTGTCAGCTTCAGTGGCGGACTCTGAGGACGAATCCGCAATATCCTTCTCGCGTCTCAGATGGGTTGAGCATCCCTTCTGGTGATTCTCGCGCCACTTCCTCATCACTCAGCTCCATTTTATTTGACCTGAGCGTGAAGTTCAGTCGCCATTCGGTGATTTGTCCCAGTTTCTTGCCTGCCTTACAGAACTACTTCTGCCCCAGCAGGGATGCTCAACCCATCTGAGAGCGAAGAATATTTTTTTGCGAGATGCGATGCCCAGATTCCGTGCCCCCACTCCTTCGATTCCAAGGCATGATTCAGATCCAAGGGCGAGCCTCTTCAAAGGCCCAACACCAAGACAATCGCCACCGCTAGAATCACTCGGTACACTGCAAAGCTCAAGAACCCAAAGCGTCTGAGAAACTTCAGCAGTCCTCCAATCGCCAGCCATCCCGCCACAAAAGCCGCGAGCGTTCCGAGCATGAGGTTTTGCCAGCCTGAGGCCGAAGCAACAATCTCGTCCCAATGCCGAAGCTCAAAAACAATAGCGGCCAAAGTGACCGGAGCAGAGATCAAAAAAGAAAACCTCGCTGCCGCCTCACGTGAAAGTCCAGCGAGACGACCTCCGATCAGAGTCGATCCTGATCGCGAAACACCTGGAACCAACGCAAAACACTGCGCTACGCCCACCCAAAGGTAATCCCGAAGTGTGCTTTTTTGGAGGCGACGCCCTCCGTGAGTGAGTCGGTCCGCAGCGTAAAGAGCAACCCCTCCCACCACCAAAGCCACTGCCATCACTGCATTCCCTCGGAAGACAGTCTTTACCCATCCATGAAGCAAAGCCCCAGCAACCAGCGCCGGCACCGTCGCTAGAACAACCGAAAACCAAGGAAGCTCTCTTCCCACTAAGGCGGGTAGCCGCAGCCCCATCAGACTCCTCAGGTCACCCCAAGCATGTCTCCACCCATCGGAAATCAGACCCGACCAATCTCGCCAAAAAAAAGCAAGCGTCGCAAAAAGAGTCCCCACATGAAGAAGAACATCAAAACCAAGCCCTGGATCGGTCACACCCAAAAACCGAGGAAGCAAAATCAAATGTGCCGAGCTACTAATGGGGAGATACTCGGCCACCCCCTGAACTAATCCTAAAATGATTGCATGAAAAGCAGTGAATTCGGCTTCCATTCTGAAAATTCCTCTGCCAGATTTAAACGCAATCGGTAGTCAATTCAAAATGGAGAATCTCACTCACATGAAAAAGCAACTTCTCGTTAGTCTTCTCAACGTCTCTTTGATTATTGTGGCTGCTTCGGCTTGCACCAAAAAGCAAGAAACCGTACCTACTGATGCGGCGGCACCTACCACCACCGAAGGTCAAACTGCAGCTGCAGTCACCACTGACACTTCAGTCACCGAACTGAAAATCGAAGACCTCAAAGAAGGCTCCGGTGCTGAAGCCAAAGCAGGAACGACTGTTTCGGTTCATTACACTGGAACTCTTCTGAACGGCACCAAGTTTGACTCCTCAGTGGATCGTGGCGAGCCCTTCAAGTTCCCACTTGGCGGTGGCCGCGTGATCCAAGGTTGGGACAAGGGCTTGGTCGGCATGAAAGTCGGCGGCAAGCGTAAGCTCACCATTCCTTCGGCAATGGCTTACGGCGAAGCAGGTGCCCCTCCTGTTATTCCACCGAACTCTGCACTTGTATTTGAAGTCGAGTTGCTTGAAGTTTCTCAAAACTAATCCGATCTGAATTCATTCAACTCTCAAGGGGGATCTTAAAATGACCGATTCAACAACCCAAGCTGGTGGAGAAGACAAAAAAGAAACTCTCGTTGTCGCTTCCAAGCTCAAAGCCTACATCCGCGAGAAATCCGGTATGAACACTTCGAGCGCGGTAATCGATGCAGTTTCTGACAAACTCCGCATGCTTTGCGACCAAGCCATCGACAACGCCAAGCGCGATGGCCGCAAAACGGTGATGGATCGCGATTTCGCGTAAATCCCCGACTGGATCTTTTGATCGAATCCCCACTGGAGACGCGTGTTTTAAGTGGGGATTTTTTTATCCTCAATTGATCCTCCGCCAGACTTAAGGGATGGTCCGAATATGGATCCCCTCTCCCCGCTCAAGCCGCGACTCGAAGCCATTTACTTCTCTCTGGGAAACACCGATTCGGAGCGAGAGGAACGTCTTCACGCGATTCTCCAGGATTTTTACCGGGCTCTATCCCAGGACGTCATGGTTGGCTTTTTCTTTGACGGCAAAGACCTCAATACCATTGCTGCAAAGCAAGCGGAGTTTCTCTTGCGAGCAATGGGAGCTCGCACTCGCTATTCCGGTAAAGCACCTGCACTCGCCCATCTCGAGCTCCCCCCCATTCTGGAGGGGCACTTCTTTAGGCGGAGAGTCCTACTCGAACAAACACTCCAAAAACACCACGTCCCCGAACCCCAGATTCAAACCTGGCTGGAATTCGAGGACGTTTTCAAAAACTCGATCGTCAAATAAGGACGATCAGCTTAGACGTAGATTCCACGCTTGATCTTATCGACGATGATTTTTTCTGGCATCGTCGGATCTCTCGGGTCGACCGTAAAAAACGCCTGCTGCTCACAGCGGCGCTTATGCTCAAGCAACCACCGGAGAATCTGCGCCAGCCCCTTGTTCCGCTTATCTTGAAAGAACGGGTCGTTCTTTAGCGCATCCGCCGCTTTTTTAAGGGCACGCACTTCTTGCGCATCCTTCTCTTTCACTGGGTAATCCAGAAGGTCATACTTTTTGATGTCCTCTGGAAGCACCCCCAAGAAGCGCACATCGGGCGCAGAATAGTCGGAGTTTCGAATCAATGAAGCTGCCGAGCCCGCCTTCAAAGTGCGGTAAATATTTTGGAGAGTGTACGCATCCAAATCTCCAAAGAAATAGAGTGGAGCCGCGAGTTGATCTTGAATGAGCTTACACCAGCCACGGACTGCGTTAGAGGGAACCCCTTGGGCACCAATCAATATACAGTTATGGCGCTTCGTAAACCCGTTAGCCACCAGGGTGTTAGCGGTACCTTCCGATTCAACGATGAGGCAGAAATCGATTTTCTTTTTTACCGAAAGCTTGAGGCTTTGCGGACGGTTCTTGGGCTGAAATGCGCTGGTTCCAAGCTTGGAAAGATCGATCACCGCTTTTTCGCCATCCGGCATCGTCTCTTCGACCACTAAATGCTGAGAGTACGTCTGACCACCGCGATCATTTGCATAGCAGTTGACTTCCTCGCGGTAACACTCGAGGAGCTCACAGATAAAATCGATCGTCGAATCCGACTCATCCTGATCCCCAAAATCAAGCGGCTTCAGAGAGGACTCGTGCTTAATGTAACCTTTGGAGATGTAATACAACTCACGCTTCGTATTGACCTGTCCGGTCTCAAGGTTGCGAAGCAAGATTTCCAACATGAAAATCGCTCGCGACATTTTCTTCACGGAACTCACGTTCAACTCGGTTGCGACTTTTTTTGGCCCTGGAGTCAGATAACCCACTTTTGGGCTATATCGAGCGTTATCCAATGAGCACTTTGTCGCATAAAGAATCGGACGCCGCGCACGCTCCAGGTCCTGGAGTAATCTCTCACAGAGCTCACGACTAAGCTGGGGGATATCACCTGCACCTGACGAAGGACCTCTTGAAACCATTTTGTTGAAACCTCATTGGAAGAAAAAAACAAATAAACCGAAGGCATCAGAACTCAATTCAGATTTCCAGAAGACTACTTCTTCTTCTTAGCGGATACCTTCTTCTTCTGACTCACTTTGGACGAAGCTGCGGAAGTCTTCTTCTGACTGGCTTGCTTCTGGGAGGCTTTTTTCGGAGGAGATTCTTCGTATTCCTCCTCCAGAAACGCTTCCACCTCGTCTGCATCTACTGGAACCGGAACCCCGTCCTCGAGAGCTACCAGCGCTGCCTCTCTCGCCATCTGCGCTTCCAAGTGGTCGTGCGCTTTGAGGAGTTCCTCCTCGGTGGCCTGCGCATCCCGCCCCAAGAGTTTTCTTAGACCTTCTTCTGCACGTTTTTTGCGTTCAGGGGATGCCTTCGTCAATCGACAGAGTCCTTCCACCAGAACAGGACCAAACTGCTCGATGTGGCGCAGCTTCTCTTCGAGCTCGTTGGCTTTGACCTCTTTTCGAATGTGCTTGGAGAGCTTCTGCCCAGCTTGGATCAACGCACGTCGAATCTCCTCCACCAACTCATCGGAGGCATCGATGGTTTCCTTAGAAGCGTTCTTGAACTTGATAAAGGGCGACACGATGCTCACAGCGAGGATGTATGGCCCCTGCGGCAGACTCTCTCGCGGCTGCGCAATCCCGTAAGCCCGCCAGTTCACCGAAGTAATCGCCTGAACAATCGCGCAGGCAGATTTATCAAACTGTAACGGAACCCGGTTCGCAAAACGAAGCACCTGAATCGGAGCATCGGCTTCGATCGCCCGGTCCTCGAGACGCGCAATTGCGACTTCCACCTGGACGGGCTTAAAATCACAGATCGTGGGCTTGCGAGAGACCACTGCAAAAAAATCCACCGCACCCAATCGCTTAATCGATTTCGAAAGCGAATCCTCTCCGATCGACAACACACTCTTCGTTGAGGGAGCCATCAACGTGATGTTCTGCATGCTCATGAAGAGGTCTTTAAAGTCAGATTCCGAAGCAGCATCCACCGATTTTTCGAGCATCGCACTCTTGATCCCACTCGACGTCAGATCCTTGAGAGTGGCTTCGTTTACGCGCGAAAAACCCCGTTTCAGCCACTCCTTCACTTTTACTCGTCCGAACAGATGAGAGTGCGCAATAAACTCTCCCAACTTCATCGTGTGCGGATGAGGCTCGGTCGCCTCAGGGACTTCGGGAATACTCTGAGTGACGCGATCCACTGTTTGAGTTTCGAGCTCCGGAAGTTTGTAATGGAGCTTCAGGTGAGGATTAACCAGAGCTGTGCCATTGAGGTAGCTAATTAATCCAGCCTCACCATTGAGCTGAACACGGCCGTCAATCAGGAACTCAACTGAAGTTCCATGCTCTCTTTCCCAGTCAATCGAAGTCTTATCTTTGAGCACGCCACGGTTGTGCTTGATGTCCACTTCGACCGTAGCCGAAAAAGCCTTTCTCATTCGAGCCGTCTTGGTCTGGATCTTCGCACCAGTTGCAGATGTTAACTGGGCCCACGTCGTCGCAGCACTAATTCCAATCCCTTGCTGACCTCGGGAGCAGCGTCCACGTCCAAACTTGGAGGATGCCAAGTACTCACCAAAAACCTTAGGGACATCATCTGGCTCAATTCCAGGACCATTGTCCTCGACACGAATTCGAATCTGATCTGAGTTTTTGAGTGACCCCGGACCGACTTTCTCGACTGTCACAAAGACTTCGGGAACAATTCCGTGCTCTTCACACGCATCTAGAGCGTTATCCACTGCCTCTTTTAAAGTCGTGAGAACCGCTTTGGTTTGCGACGAAAACCCCACTTGCTGAAGGTTCTTTGCAAAATACTCTGCAGTGCTGGAAGTGGTAATTCCCTTCGCAGGACGAGAAGGTCCTGAGGAATTCTTGCTGCTCGACGATGTGACTTGCTCGGTTGCCATGCGCGGGATTGAAACCCACGGCCCGGTCAAATGTCAATGACCGACATGGAATGCCGCGCCCACGGCTGGTCAGCGGCCAAAAAAGTCAAGCGACGTGGCTCGAGCTGGAAGAGCTGCTCTCTTCCTGACGGCCCTCTGTCGGGCGAGAAAGAAGCGTCTTCAGTTGAGCGTTGTAGGAGTCAGCCACTTCTCGAAAAAAATCGCCCTCACGAAAACTCACATCGTGAGTTGTTCTTCCCAGTGCCACTTCTTTCATGTGCAAGTTCAAGCGATAGAGAGGTCCTGCAATCCGATGAGAAAAAAACATCCCCCCGATTGCAAGTACTACACAAACGAGCCCCGCTGTCACTGCAAAGATCTGATTCATGATCTGCTTTTGGTTTGCAATGAACTGAAAGAACACATGGTCCGGCGGTAAGCCAATGGCCTGCCCCGTCTTCATGAAGTCAGCAAAGAAGTACAAGTTAGCGACATAAAAGATCCCAATAGCCAGAAGAGCAATCACGCCAGTGTAAGCCATGAATGCCAACTGAAACCTGGGGTTAATCAAAAACAGCTTTCGATGACTCGCCATGACCTCTTTTCCTCCGTCTCGATCTGGATCACTTGAAACCCATCTCTCCTTTCTGTTCGGAGGAAGCGGGCAAAAGCTGAGAAAAATCTCCTTTGGAATCACTCGGAATGGATTTTTGTGAGCCCCCCTCCAAAGGCGTCAAAAGCGCGACACAAAGCCCTGCCAGAATGGGACCAAGAAAAATCCCGGAAAAACCAAACACATGAAGTCCGCCAAATGCCGCAACAAAAGCCAGAAAGGGATGCAGATTTCCGCTTCCTTTGAGTACCCAAGGTCGCACGACGTTATCGACCAAGCTCACCCCTGCAGCTGCACCCAACAGAATCAAGGCAGTATTCCGATCGTGCAAAACCAAAAACGCGTGAATCGCCGTTCCAAATGTGATGGGTGCCGACCCAACTAGAGGAAGAAAAGAGCACAAGAAGACCAAAAGAGTAGTGAGTCCAGCACTTGGAGCACCCGCAACCAAAAGCGCGACTCCAAAAACCAAGGACTGTGCCAAACCCGAAACGACACTCGCGAGCAGAACGGAACGAGAAAGAGCACTCACGACACCAAATACCTGTTCGACTTTCCTGGGGTGCAGCGGAATATGACCCTTAAGCCATTCCGAAAATCGTCGACCTTCGAGTGTCAAAAAATAAACAGCAAGAATCATCATGGCCGTTCCCACCGCAGTACTGGGCAGACTCGAGAGAAAATCACCCGCTACTTCAGCCAACCGCGAACCCAAACCTCGAACGAGGTCCTCAGCGCTCGATGCGATCTCATCCACTCCGATCGGAAACCAACTCGATAATTTTTCAATAAAACGATGAACAGCTTCGTTCTGCATCACACCTTCGACTATCCCCGCGTCCGCCTCAGGGCGAGCCATGGTTTTCCAATTCTGGACCTGAGTGATGACCCCCCGGGCTGCTACAAAGATCAGGACCGCTGCGGGAGTAAGGCCCAGGAACGTCAATCCGAGAGTCAACATCAAAGCAGAGATCGAGGGATTCCATTTAACTTTGTGGACCAAACGATGATGCAGTGGAGTCAAGAGAATGCTGAAGACTCCTGCCATCAAAAGGGGCACCCACAAACTCGCACCGAGCAAGACCAACCCAGTAAAAGCGAGCAATGTGAGCCCAAAAGGAATGGGGCCTTTCGGTACCCCCAGGAGCGGAATCAATTCATCATCAGCGGATTTTTTTTGGCTCAACTCTTCTTGCATGTTTCCCTCCCGAGGCCCTGAGAGGAATCTTACTCTCCTGAGTCCGAAAGACAATATCCCAGAGTGGCGAGCTCACGCCAAAGCAAGACTCTTTTCCACCCAATGAATGATGGTGAATAGCATGATAGTTCTGAAGATCTTTCATGATCGGAAGGCGCCACGCAAAAGCGTGCACTCCGAAATGGATTGCATCATAAACGAGATAGCCCGTAAGGAAGGCCTCATAGAACGCCGACAGGTTTTCGGGTGCGACCCGCCCTTCTCCTAGAACCGAAAAAAAACATAAAACAAAAGGGCAAGAGGGATCGAAAGGGCCGGTGGCATTACCAGTCGCGTCTGATCCCAAGGTTCGTCGTGATGGATCCCATGGAGTAACTCGTGCAGGCGAGCCCCCCAATGAGTGGAGAGCTCCCAATGAAAAACAAACCGATGAAGCAGATACTCCACCAGTATCCAGACCAGAAGACCTACCACTACCGCAGCCCCCCTCTCTGCAAACACGACTAAACTCTGCGCCGAAACAAAAGCCCTCGACTCAAAGTAGAGGACCACGGGAATATAGATGACCCAAGGCAGCCCAGGTGGAATATGAGAGAATGCCTCGATCACTCGTGAGTTGAAGAGCCTCCGAGGTGCGCGCTCAAAAGAAATTCTACGAACTGCGACGTGTTGACGAAACCAAGTTTGGAGCATCTGGGTTTAAACCCAGATTCAAAGCGAGTGCCAATGCCATCCAATGACACCGAACTAAATTTTCTAAGACTTGAGCGCAGGGAGAACCCCCTATTCCTTCTGACACCGAAGGGAACTCTGCCGTTCTCCTCAAACGGTATTCATCGCGACGAGCCTCTCGGAAAAAAGTAGATGGAATGAGCATCTCTGGGCGACCCTTTGCTGCAAGAGCCCATTGAGGACCATGAAAAAAAGATTCGGATGAAAAAACCCAGCTCGGGAATCGCGCCATCTCCAGAAACTTCAACTGAAGCTCTCGAGCCAAAGCTTCTCCATCCGCTCTCCCCACCAGAATTTGAGGACCCGAACTCCGCCCGTAGCGTTTCTTCAAATCGTAACGCAACTCGCTCAAGGAAGGATCGGGGTTGAGTGCAGCTTGCCTCCAAAACTTTTTCCAGTACTTAGACTCGCCCAGAAAGCTCGTCAAAGCGCATAATGCTGTACTCAGAGCCTGCGTGTGGGGCTCCACTTTTTCCAAAGGTCCAGTGGGCACTCGAAGCTCACTCGCCCTTACCTTCAGAGTTACGTCCTGCGACAAAACGCGTGCGCAGCGAGCCCCGCGTGCTCGCCCTTTTTTGAGAACATCGCTGACGGTCTGAGTACGCCCCCGATGCGTCACCCCAATCAAAAAATCAGAGGAATCAAAAGACTCACTCAACAGAGCGTCTGCCGCACTGAAAACAAAAAGCTTCGAGGCCTTCCACTCGCGACGGAGGCCCTGCTTCCGAAGCATCCAGTAAGCCAGCTGAGCCGCACTCAGCGATGAGCCCTCCCCGACCAAGATGATTCGATGGGGTCGATCCCCGGATGTCTGAGCCTCATCTCCCAAGTCGATCGCCCTTTCCGAGACCCCCGGCCAAAGCGATCGTTGCGACTGAAGTGCTTTTTCGACTTCGGAAACTCGTATCTTTTGGCGCATGCCTTCAGGATCGCTTCCAATCCTTTTCTGGTAAAGAAGCAAGTCGGTCAAAAAGCAGAACCTGAGACAAACACGCTTTCTTGAGGTCAGAGACCAGCAAACTCTCATTCTCACTATGAGCTTGAGTGTAAGGATCCTCCACTCCAATCAGCAGCGCGGGCGCCCCTCCCAGGGCCTCCGCAAAAGGCTTCACAAAAGGTATGCTTCCACCGCAGCCGATTTTCAGAGCTTCACGTCCGTAACCTTCGGTCAATGCAGAGACCGCAGCTTCATAGACGGGCCCACGGGCCTTCACTGACCAAGCCCCACTGCCCCAGTCTGTTTTCAACTCAAGATGCATTCCCCATGGCACCACTGACTTCAGATGATCCACCAACATCTGAGTCGTCTCGCTCGGATCAAAGCCCTCGCTCAATCGAAGCGTAATCCGCGCCCAAGCACTTTCGTTAATAATATTGGAAGGTGTAGAGCGCGAGGAAGCCTGAATTGCGGTGACGGTCAAACTTGGAAACAACCACGTTTGTCCCAAGAGCGAAGGTCCTTGCCTCCAGAACTCTACCCCTGGCAACATGCTTCCTGCTTTTCGGAACTCCGCTTCGTTCTCAGGAATCTGTTTCAATTCGGCCAGATCTTCCTCGGTCAATTCACGAACGCGACTGCGAATGGCTGGGATCGCGATCTGTCCCTGGTCATCCACCAACGAAGCTAGCATTCGACTCAGACCTTGAACGGGGTCAGGAATCGGACCTCCCCACATTCCCGAGTGGAGAGAATGCTCAAGCGCCTTAAGCTCCACATCCACTGCAATCATGCCACGTAAGGCAACCGTCAAAGCAGGGTGACCGCAATCGAAGTTAGCCGTATCCGTGAGAACCAAGACATCGGCTTGAACCCAATCTCGGTTTTCCTTCAGAAACTGCGAGAGATGCTCGCTGCCGGTTTCTTCTTCGCCTTCGATCACCACTTTGACGTTCAGCGGGAGCTCCCCTGCTGTCTGAAGAAACGCATCAATTGCGGCAAAATGCACGATCACACCCGCTTTGTCATCCGCGGTTCCCCGCCCGTAAAGCCGAAGCCCTCCCGGACCTTCACGAAAAGTCGGCTCAAAGGGCGCGCTCTTCCAAACCTCCAAGCGCCCAGCAGGCTGCACATCATGGTGAGCATAGAGAAGAAGTGTCGGTTTACCGGGAGCCCGGAGGCGCTCCCCGCACACATAAGGGTGAGCGTTCCCAGTTCGGACCAAGCGGACATTCTCCAAACCCCGTCGCCGCATTAAATCGGCAACTGCCTCAGCACTCCGAACCACCTCTTCTTTCGGAAATCCTGCAAAACTCACACTCGGAATACGAGCGAGGCTGATCAAATCCTCTAAGTGGGCTTCAAAACTCTTCTCAACATATTGCGCCGCAGAAAGTCCCGAATTCGAAGGTTTCATCATGTCTTCGGAATAACGAGGCCCCGCATCACTTGACAATCCTTTTCGCAATCAGGTTAACCCCTCTGCATGGCTGG
>Ga0169931_10014065_pt1 | contig 10862 bp, 10 predicted proteins | sample Kivu_15m_20L_FD_129675 | JGI IMG/M metagenome (GOLD analysis project Ga0169931, IMG submission 129675) | Freshwater microbial communities from Lake Kivu, Western Province, Rwanda to study Microbial Dark Matter (Phase II) - Kivu_15m_20L... | ecosystem: Environmental > Aquatic > Freshwater > Lake... | reverse complement strand
CCCCAAAACCCCAAAACCCCTAAGTTACCAGCTTTAAATTATTTAATAAAATGTTGTAGGAAGAGTCGTGTAAAAAATTGTCGACTGCTCTTAAGCGTTCGTTCGGCTAAGCGCAGATAGTGGAGTTCTTGACGCGCATTGATATCGACATTAATAGACAGATGAAGGAAAATCAGAACGACATCATCGTGAAGAACCGATTGGCGCAGAATTTGTACGACAACCGAGTGCAACCACCTGAGCGAGGAGTTCCGATGCTCTCGTCGCCGGAAGAAAACTAATTATATGATCCTATGGGACAAGGTGAGTCTTACATGGGCCCGCCACCTGTTCAATAGAATGTAAACCAATCAGGAATCTCGAAGATGAAGAGTCTGCTTAAGATACCGACGAGTATAACGCCTCAAACATCGATGAACTCTCAATAGCTGAGACAAATGAATAGCAAAAGTGGTCTGGGTGCCAAAACTATGACTATGGGAGGTAAACAGGTGACTTTGAAAACAATTCCTACCGGAATAAGCGAAATAAAGCACTCCAAAACTAAACCGCTTGCTCGTCTTGCTACCATCCAATCGGTGGGACAATCAAAAACCTAAATGACGAATCGCTCGATGGTATAGGAAGTTGCTGCGGCTGCAGAGCCAAAAAAGGAAAAACCAGTTTAGTACGTAAAGATAGGCGACAAAATCTTACTCACATTTAAAATTCAGGTGTTTTCCCCCGATATCGATCAGTAGTAAATGAAAGAAACAGCTGCTGCCTAGGGCGAAATGTATTACGAGGAGATGGAAAAGAAGATTTTCTCCGATAATACAAAACAAATTAACATGCGGCTGGCCAAACTAATCGACGATCCAGTCTTTGTTTACAAAGGAGTACTATACTGTGAAGGGCTAAACAACTTAAATTTGCAGACACTTCCGAAGAGGACACCTGAGGACACGTAGAACGCAATGTCACAGTTCACTAAGTGCACATTTATCGTTGAACCTGCTTGGAGCATTGAAAAACTGGTTGCCAAAAGAATAATTGAAAAGGAAATTAATGCCGTGAGGGACACAAGATAAGAATTTTACGTGCTCGGTGATCATCAGTAAGTATCAAAGATTGACAAAAGAATCAATGAGCTACAGGAAGATATGAATACAGTGTTGAATGAGCTTGAAATAGAGCGATCAATAAACATCCATATGTTTGAAAAGACCTAGGGGAATAAGATACAGTACGGTGAGGCTGTTTAGCTGCGCCACGAGTTTACAGGATAGTATCTTTCTATCGTATAGAGTGAAATGTCGAGCGACCACGGAGCAATAAAAGTTTAAATTGGCGACCTGACTCAAAATTCGTTGTTTCAGTTCATCCCCTGCTAAAACGAGCACGAGTTCAGATCTGAAATGTTTCTGAATGTGCGCGATGCCAAAAAGTTTAACTTTGCATCGATTGGGAACGTAAACGCTCGAGAGGCCTTTTATCTCTTAAACACCCAACCTGTCTCACAAGTCAACAATCAATGTACTGTTGTCAAGTAAAACTACTACATTCACATTGATAGAATGAAGATCGCGCAAGCAGACGGCCAAAACAGTGTCTTGGAAGTGAATGCATCGCTCAACCCAACCAAAATAATTGCCAAAATATTTGACTCAGGCAACTCAGGCGATTCGAAAAGCCTCAGGTCGGGAGATTTAGTTCGCATAATGCACTTGGACTCAGGATGCTTTATGCAGGCCGATCCAATTTTTTCTGGCGACCGGTCCCACTTTCCCGCCTACCCCGATTTCTTGCAGGCCGAGATTCAAACCCTTAGATAGGAAGTTGAAAGCTGGGAGGGCGATTTCCAAAAGATGGAAAACTCAAATCAGGAAGACTCTTTCGATCTAGATGATTCACAGGCTAACTAGGAAAACAAGAAAGAGAATGCAGCAGATCAGGCGGTCAAAAGTAAAAATATCTTCCTTGAGACCGAATCCCGAAGACAATCCTTCACAGACTCATGCTGGGAAATACAAATGATGGATTCCTTCGTTGGAGGTATAATTAATTTTGGTCAGCAAGTGAGATTCAAGCACGTGGCTTCCGACACATTCCTGGCCTTAGATTCAGAGCAATTATTTTTGAGCCTAAAGAAAGATCCAGTATAATAGCCCTCGTCTGTATTTACAATAACCAAGCCAAATGACGATACCCCACAGTTGAATAGTGACTCTCACTTGTATATTAGCACGATAGCCGACACACTAGTATAAACTTACCAGGACAGCAAGGACGAGGTTGACAAGTTATTTGAATATTCTGACTTTTCGGCGCATGAATTTTACTATACTATCGATAAGAAAACTGCTCTTAATTTGGTGGCTGGCAACAAACAATTCAAAGGAGGAGATTAGGCTCAGAAAATGATGTTTAAGATTGTTAAAGTTGAACCGAGACTAGCAAAAGTTGCTTTTGAATGCAACTCAATTCTCCAAATGATGGAAAGGTTTTACAAGTTTTTAAACTTATGGGCAGTAATAAAGGACGAAAATGCCGAAGCGATGCACGAGTTCGTTTATGACTGCGATACTGCTATTCATTAGGAAGATTTGCTAAGCGTAGAAACGATCAAAATCACTGCTGTAATCAAATAAGTCCAGAGAAATCTCTAAAAACTGGCAGGGGAAGATGAAGTATATTATTAAGACTTTTAGAGACATCTCAGCGAACAACGAATTTTAGAGTGCATCATGTTCTTGATGGAGTTGATCTACTACAAAACAGTACCGCCAGAATATAGGTCTAAACCTTTCTAGCCAGAACGCCTCCTAAAGTATAAAATTTATGACTTAGGCAGCGAAAACTATCTCTGCTTCTAAATTGCTAGAGACCACTTGGACTCTCTAAACTTGCTTTTGCTGAAAACTCTCTACTTAATGGTAAAGAAGAACTAACCTAACTGTGAAAGATTGACAAAGTTTACTGATGTTCTCTTTTTGCAGTTTAGAAGATAACCCAACCCGAATGAGTCACAGAATGAAAGCATCATAACTGCGAAAATTTTCACGCATGTTTACAAGACCACCCACTATATCTTTAATGACAGAGCCGCGGTTATTAAATCAGCTGAGGGTGTTTGCTAGCATTTACCCGAATCTTTTTCGAATCTTCACTAGGTGACTCGGTGGCTTGGTCTCTTGGAAACTGTTCAGTGTCAGGATGCTGTTAACAATAACTTGAAACAGTAGGCTCGTTATTTGAAGATCATCGCTTCATTTTGTCGAAGCACAGATCCAAGTAAGTTCAAATACATCTACTAGCTTCAAATCATATAAAGACTTTTCTATTTCGAAGAAAACATTCCTTTATGGCTCGGTTCACAGCGTCGCGCTGATAAATCTATGCGTCCATACTTCTACTTTGCACGCTTGCAGCAAGAAACAGTTGACTAGTTTTTAGGAATGAATCCGACAATTTCAAGCTGCTATAGTCAAAGTTTAAACTAGGAAGGAGACCGTAACTTCGACATCGTCTTTGATATTGCAGAACTCACTCTTAGACACGAAGAAATTCCGACTATTCTTGATTTGTATTTCGACTATGTTTAAAGAGTGTGTTAGCTTTACACTGCGTTGGTCGGAGGAAGGAATCGAGAGGCAACCACAATTGTCCGAGAAAGAATCGGTGCCAGTGAGTAGGTTTTGCTGTCACTTTGCACCCACTCTGATCGCCAGGCAATCTTCACTATCCAGCATATTAAGCCTGCTTTCCTAAACTTGCTGTCGGCACTTGTATTAAAATGGTAGCCATTTGATGTTTGGACTCCCGTCAAAAACAGAGTTTTCTTTTGGGACAAACTTGATGAGAGTGAGGCTTACAACATGATCTACGGATGGGAGAAAATCAAACTTAGCGAGGACAAAACAAATTCATACGGTAGCACTGAGGAGGAAATCATAAACATGGCATTACTGATCCGTCAAGTGCTCAACGACTTCTTCCTAAAAGGTCCCTCTTAAATTTCTGAGCTCTTGTACAGCTCAGAAAAGAAGACTTACACCCCAGAGCTTGTGAACCCTGCTATCTCACAAGTGAGCTAGTATATGGACGTTATTATTGACTGTCTCAAGTCGGAGAGCTGCGACACAGTGTTTGTTTAGAAAGTACTCGACTACTCAACCATGGTTCTCTTAGCCGTCAGCAACAAGAATTTTATCGGCCTCTTTCAGGAAGATTGGATCTACAAACTGATGAGAGTCGTTTTGAAAGTTCCTGATTCACGCTTCAAGTTGCAAAAATTAGTGAAGAAGACACTTCAGTGTTTGGATTTGATTAGTCACCATCGGTTGACGATGCAGCTGCTAACTTTCCTTAAGCTATTTAAAGATTTTGAGGAGACCAACTACTTTTCGCACATCGGCTTCGACAGCAAGCAGATGGACGCCATGTTCAAGAATATCTTCTCCTTACAACAGTTCAACATCGATGTCAAAAGCATGCAACTACTTTACCTGCTTTTTAACCCTAACCAGCGGATCATTTTGGACGCTGACGATGAGAGAGCGGCCGAGGCGGACCGAATCAAGCGCCAAGAGGAACGAGCGACTTTATTGAAGAAGAGATCAATGAAGTCGGCGTTGGGTAGCGAATTTGATAGCTAAGGCAACCTCCAAGATATGACCTATGTTCAGACCATGCGATCTATGGGTAGCATATCAAACTTGAACGTTAATTCGGGCAGAAGTATTAGTTTGAGGAAGAAAAAGACACTTACTGGCGACGAAGAAGAGGAATAACAAAAACTTATTTCAGATAACACGCTACCCACTGACGATGAGAAGAAGAAAGCTTAGACCAATAGAGACTTACCCCTCGATGAGTATCTCCTTTACTTTGCCTTTTTGCGGACTGAAGATGGAGAGATTCCATAAGCCGCTCTTGAAATAATTAAGCGTTCAGTTCACCAAAAGGATCTGCTGTTGTAAGAGGCTTGTAAAGTTTAGTTAGTTGTTTCCGAGAACGACCTCGAAAACTACAAAATGATCCGATATCTAAAAGATCGCCTCAATCAAGTAGTATTTCGCTTGAATTAGGAAGAATACACCTTTTTGCTTTACCGATTAGGCTAGCAAGAGCAAATAAGGCAGAAAATATAAGATCTAAACAACGTCTTCAGATAACTAGCCAAAATAATTTTCTCTTGCGATGACGAAATTCAGCGCAACAAAATATAGAACTTTGCCCTCTAGATAGACTTTTGTGATCTGGTGATAAATTAGCTACTGAAACAAGTTTACTATGACCGTCAGACCCACAAAAAGATGTTTGATCATGCGATGGACTTCCTTTTCTGGTTTAGCTACAACAACAGAGACTGCCAGCAGGCACTCAAACCGCACCTTGCCTATATAACCCACTTACTAGAAATTGACATCCGAGGCGCATAAGTCCTCGCCTAAATTATTCAATCAGACAAACTCAGCGTTTTTGGAATGAAGTTCCACTAGTTCATCGTAAGAAAAGTCTTAGTACAGAAAAACTACAAGCCACAAATTTTCGATTACATGCGTTTCGTCATTTAGGGAGAGCCTACTCTTCAATGCTACTTCTTAAGCTAATTAGTGTCTGATTCATCTTTTAGATTTCGCATATATATGTAACCAGGCACCGCCAAGGAGAAAATCGAGATCGTTTAGGAGATGGTCCGCAAGCGACTTATCTTCGGAAAGCAAGACAATGCCGAAGTTGAACTTGCAGCAGACATTATGAAAGTCAATCTGCATATCTCGATTATTTAGTTCCTTTCAACATGCGCAGAGGGCAACATTTACGGTGTGCGTCAAATTCGAAGACTAGTCGAGATTGAGTCCCTCATGGATGCAATTCTCGCTCAAAGTGTGCCTTACTAAATAAAGAAGTACTACTTCAGGCTATTTTTGGTTGGTTTTGTGCAGTAGATCGGCGACCTCGACATTATTGATATTTCGTTCCCTCGATTCCTACAAATGCTCCGCTACGTTTGCCTATACGACTTAGAAGAGTTTCACAAGTTTTTCGAGGGACTCATTATTACTCACCCAGTTGGCTTTGGGGAAGAGGCGATCAATGACCCGGAGTTCAAGCGGCTAAAACAAAGAATTTAGCAAGAGTTGGAACAACAAACGTAGGAAATGCAAGACAGATTGACCTCTCGGAAAACTTTCAAGTAGATGAACGAGGAAAAAGAGTTAAGGCAAAGTCTCTCCCCACTAAACTAATCGCGACCTTTCCCCTTTCTCGAGGAAAAAAACTATATCGAATACTGGCAATATATGTGCTAAATCGACAAAGAGACAGGGAAGCCAGAAGGGCTCCTCATTTTCATTGCAGATCTATATCGAGTTCTTATACATAAAAGACCCTTCTGGTCTGAAGAACTAAAGGCAATCACTTAGAAACTTTACGAGATCCTCATGACTATAATAGACAAACTCCACATGTTAGCAGACACCTACTAGACTAACTTGATCGAAACGGACGAGCTGCAATTTGCCTTATCCGAAGCTATTTTTAATATACCTATGGACGCTGTTGATAAGAATGCAGACGCCAACAGGACAGCAAACACTGAATAGGACGACGATCAGCTAGACGAAGACGTCAAGGAGAAAATCTTGCGGTACACTCGTGACTTCATAATTTCGAAAAATCTGACGATAAGACACGCTTTCGGAATCGAAACTTTAAAGAATGACATTAATGTGCACCCTTACTTCATCAAACACAAACTGAAGGATATGTGTGGTGCGGATGTCGGGTTTAAGGAAATCGAAATGCTGGTTCGGAAGCTGATAGTCCTAACGCGTAAGAAGCAGCAACTCGCCGCCGTCGTTGGAGTCCAGCTTGGCTAGCCAGGACACATTCGGACGCGCTACTCAGCAAACCTCCATTTAATGCACACTGCAAAGTATAGAAAGGAGCAGATCTTTAAGTATGTGGATGAATACCCTGAGGACTAGTTCAACTTCCGAGAGCTTGAAGTGCTCATTAAAAATGCCTTGTCAAAAGCTGGCTTCAAACCGCCTATCATCCGCCGTGAACGCATTACCGCCGATGTAAAGAAAGACGAGCAAGGCAACCCTGAAAAGGATGAGTTTGGTAAAGAGATTGAACTTCCCTTTGAAATGAAAATGGATCAAGACGACCTGAGCAAGGGCACCCAAATCGATTATCAGCATTTCATCAAATGCTACTTTGAGTTCTTAGAGAGATATAAGAATGTTGATGACATGAACGATCTAGCCAAAAAGATTTTGCAAAAGTTTAGCATAGTTTTCATTCTGAGCACTAAGCAACGGTCTTCAAGTATTGATTTGAAAGAGTATAATCCACTCAAAATCTTCCTGCGCAACATCATTCGCTGCATCAAATTGGAAAACGAAACGATTGACTATCAAGATGTAGATAAGTTGCAGGTAATGGCATATGACTGCTTCAAAATGCCCAAGACATACCTCAACACAAACAATAAGTTTTTGATTGAGTTGCTCACCAAAATGCTAACTCAGCTGTAGATCCAGAATTACGAAACTGAAATATAGTTCGCTGCAATTATGAGACTAACATCACTGCAGAGAATTTGTGTTTAGTAGGGCATCATCGGTCTATCACTAAAAGCAATTTAGCCGGTGCAGCCGGAAGTTGTCGTAACACAGGCGTTTCGTCTTCTCAACGCCCTCATTCAAAACAACAACCCGTCCATCGTTGAGTAGTTCTTTACAACTGTGAGTGGTCATTCTTATATGATGCTTTGCACGCTAAGAACCAGAATCAATCACTGTATCGATCGACTACTGGATAGGTATGTTTAGCTGCCACCTAAGTACTCGAAAGGCCGAGTGGCTGCTTTGCAATCTGAAAAAAACTTCGTCAAAGATCCGGATCTAGTTTCGCAGCCCTTTTACGTACCTGAGGGCTTCAATCTAGGTAACAAGCTGAAAGATAAGCAGGAGCACACAGAGCTTAACGAGCTTTTACAGACTCTTGATTTCATTCAAAACTTGTGCAGGGAGGGTTCAGATTGCCCCAAACTTCTCAGGTAATAACAGGGCTCTGAGCAAGTTAATATCGTCCACTGTGTTGGTTAAGCCCTCGTAACGATTACGCAAAGATTGAAATAGCTGATTTACACGGATTTTACAGCTTACACTTGTCTCGAAAAACTATTCTTAACGCTCGAACTTATTTCATACGGTTAGGAAGAGACAAAAGCCTATTTCGCTAATTGGCGCGCCCTATAAAGAGTACTTAACTTTTACATCCAGCAAGACTTCATCTACTTCAGTGCCGACAGTGCCTTTTCTCGCCAAAAAATTAAGCTTATGTATTATGCACTACGACTAATATCATCTTGCATAGAAACTGAAGGGAACATGTCCTGCGTCATCAGGGAAGTTAGTCTTCAACAACTGAAAGCGCAAATGATTAGCATATTCAAGTTTAGAATAGGGGGCACACCTAATCGGCAGCACGCGTTCAAAACCAATCAAATTTGCACTCATGACAAGAAACTGTGCACACCTGATGAATACTGCTTTTTCGAACACATCGTTTCTTTCGACCTTTTTACGATTGAGTGTGGATTCCTAATCTTCTAAATCCTAATGCAGGCAAACAAATTACTGCCGGCGCAAGTCCTCGGCAATATCAGGTTCAACCGAGACACTGGCAATCTTTTCCTCCAAAACAAAAAAACGTACATCGGAAAAATCTACTGGGAGTCGTTCGAGAGAATTTAAGAGGTATTACAAGAAATGCAACATCAAAAAACGTAGACCAGCGCTGAAGAGGCATCTGAGTTGAATGACTTGCTTGAAGAGATTTTCATAGGTATGAATTAGCAAAAAATTGAGAGACGGTTTTTCAAAGCTCCGGTCGCAGAGGAAAAGGTTGAAGGAAGAGATTTCAGCATAGGAATCGATAATAAGAAGAAGTTGAAAGAGAAAGATTCACTCGTTAACGCACAGGAGGCGCTGAACAACCAGAACCCATATCTGCGTGACGAAGAAGAGGACTATGAATTCGAAGAGCGCTTCCTAGAAATGATTGGCAAAGCGATGAAGCAGCCAAACCCGTTCAAACGCTTGTGTTGTCGTAGAGTCCCACGAAACGATCCTGCAATCATCAAAACACTCAAGAATATTTTCTGCTTTCCCTACCTCCATAGAATCAGACGCAACAAGTCAAGTTTTACAAAGGCGAGCGAAAAGATCCGTGATCTGATCAAAGATAGAAGGAATGCCAATGATGTAAAAACAAAAATTAGGATTGACTAATACATAACAACGAGACAGATTGAAGTTCAGCGCAAGCGTACCTACCTCGGGGCTTTCACAGGTAGTTTGACAAAGTAGATTTTGGAGAGCACTAGCTACGTCTTCGAGCAGTTCAAATATGACTACGTGTACAGATTTATGCTCAACCAAATGTCTACCGTTGAAGTTATACACAATGGAAAAATAGTCAATGAGATGTTCCCCATTCCAACTTACTGCAACTTCATTTCAGTGAGTGATCAGCAAAAAATCGCATTAGATTTGACCTCGAAGTACACGACGGACAGCCACGCAAAAATAGAAAGATTCATATTCAACATGCCAAAGTACAAAGCTAAAATGAAGCAGAACTAAAGAATCGCTAGACTTTCTCCCATGCTCTACCAACTTACCGAGCTGACTCCGATGGTTAAGAAAGTTAATTACGGTATAACATTGCTTGTCAACATAATTATTTGCTACGCTTACACTTATAGGTACGAGGAACCCAAGATAGTTTACATTTACGACCCTAAGGACTGGCTAAGAGAGGCTGTGGAAATATAAAATTTCATTCCGCCAGTACTGAGAAGGCCACCTCCTGTTGACCCGTGGGCAATCAAGCTTAAGTATTCTTTCTTTGCGTACCCAATAGACTACTTGCCTTTGCTGAGTGCTGCGTTTTCTATCTTTAACTTTGTGCTGGAACTTTGCACGTTTGATGGCTACCTGGATCAAAATTCAGGAGAAGGCGGTGCGATTAAGGAAGAAACTTTCACTACAGCTAGTTTAGCAACATAGCTTCCCTCGAAGTACCTAAAACATGAACAGAACACTTCTAAAAAACAACTTGCGGACAAATTGTACAGTCTGATTATGAACTCAACCTAGTAGAACAACCTGCTAATCGTAGTGATGATGATAAGCGGCATGATTTACGGAACGTACATGCAGCCGATCATACTGGTTTATTTGGTTTTCAGCCAGCTCGAAATCGTAAAATCGTTTTTGCGCGTCCTCTACAAAAATGTCGGCCAACTACTAGCACTGGTCTGTATTGACGTCTTAGTTTTCTACTTGCTTGGCTATATTAGTTTCATTCGGAGGCACTGTTTGGAAGTGACAGAATGCATCACGTTTGAAATGGAACAGCTATTCAACCTGCAAGAGGCCCCCATTTTCAATCTAGTTGTTATTTTCGTGTTCGGATTGCTAACTTTTAACTTGTTTTTCGGGCTCGTTATGGACAGCATATCTGAGATACGTCTGTCGAAGCACGCCTTAGAACAGCAAATAAAGTAAAAATGCTTCATCTGCGATCTGACAAAATAGGACTTTGAAGCTATAAAGTAAGACTTCGATCAACACTTGAACGAGCACCACAATGTGATGGCTTACGTGTACTACATTCTTTGGCTTAGTGACAGCGATCTCCCATCTGGGAATGTGTCGAGGAATGTAAAGTAGCAAGTCGAAAAAGGCTCGATCAACTTCATACCCCATAAAAACTGCAAACTGATGCAAAATGAATGACTTAAGTTTAATACTTTAATTATTTTTAGGAAACATCTCTGGGGTTTTGGGGTTTTGGGG
>Ga0169931_10014064_pt1 | contig 10862 bp, 13 predicted proteins | sample Kivu_15m_20L_FD_129675 | JGI IMG/M metagenome (GOLD analysis project Ga0169931, IMG submission 129675) | Freshwater microbial communities from Lake Kivu, Western Province, Rwanda to study Microbial Dark Matter (Phase II) - Kivu_15m_20L... | ecosystem: Environmental > Aquatic > Freshwater > Lake... | reverse complement strand
CCGCCCGCTGCCGCCGCTGTCCTACCTGCCGCTGATCATCATCTGGTTCGGCATCGACGAGCTGCCCAAGGTGCTGCTGATCTACCTGAGCTGCTTCGCCCCGCTGGCGCTGGCCGCGCGCTCGGGCATGAAGAGCGCCTCGCAGGAGCAGATCAACGCCGCCTACTCGATGGGTGCGAGCTACGGCCAGGTCATCCGCCACGTGATCCTGCCCTCGGCCCTGCCTGAGATACTGGTGGGCATGCGCATCGCCGTCGGCTTCGGCTGGACGACGCTCGTGGCCGCCGAGATGGTGGCTGCCAGCGTCGGCCTCGGGCAGATGGTGCTGAACGCCTCGAACTTCCTGCGCACCGACATCGTCATCATGGGCATCGTCGTCATCGGCGTGGTCGCCTACCTCTTCGACCTGCTGATGCGCTGGGTCGAGCGCCGGCTCGTGCCCTGGAAGGGGCGCGTCTAGCGCACCCGATGCGTTGGGCTCTCCCGATCCTGCGCTGGCGCGACGACTGGCGCCAGCCCGGCGCGCTGCGCGCGGACCTGCTGGCCGGCCTGACCGGCGCCGTCGTCGTGCTGCCGCAGGGCGTGGCCTTCGCCACGCTGGCGGGCATGCCGCCGCAGTACGGCCTGTACGCGGCCATGGTGCCCTGCATCGTCGCCGCGCTCTTCGGCTCGAGCCGGCTCATGGTCACCGGGCCGGCGAACGCGATCTCCCTGACGACGATGGCGCTGGTCGCGCCGCTGGCCGCCGTGGGCTCGCCGCAGTACGTGACGCTGGTGCTGACGCTGAGCTTCCTGGTCGGGGCGCTGCAACTGTTGCTGGGGCTGGCGCGCGCCGGCTCGTGGGTGGACAAGGTGCCGCACTCGGTGGTGGTCGGCTTCACCGCCGGCGCCGCGGTGCTGATCGCCAACAGCCAGCTCGGGCCGCTGCTGGGCCTGGCGCTGCCGCGCGGGCTGCCGGTGGCCGAGAACGTGGCCGCCGCGGCGCGCGCGCTCGCCCAGTTGCAGCCGCTGGCCCTGCTGGCCGGCGCCGCCACCATCGCGCTCGCCATCGCGGCGCGGCCGCTCAACCGTATCGTGCCGGCCATGCTGGTGGCGGTGGTGGGCGGCACGCTGGTGGCGCAGGGCGCGGCGGCACTGTGGCCGGGCGCGCCTGCGCTGCCCACCGTCAGCGCCCTGCCCGGCGCCCTGCCGCCGCTGTCGCTGCCCGACCTCTCGCCCGACACGCTGCGCGCCCTTTTCGGCGCCACGCTCGTGATGACGCTGCTGACGCTGACCGAGGCCTCGGCCATCGCGCGCTCGGTGGCGCGCGTGCGCGGCGACAAGCTCGACGGCAACCAGGAGTTCATCGGCCAGGGCCTGGCCAACCTGGCCGGCGCCTTTTTCTCGGCCTACCCGGCCAGCGGCTCCTTCAACCGCTCGGGCGTCAACGTCGCCAGCGGTGCGCGCACGCCGCTGTCGGCCATCAGCGCGGCCTTGTTCCTGGTGCTGATCCTCAGCTTCGTCGGGCCGCTGGCGCGCTTCCTTCCGCTGGCGGTGATCTCAGGCCTGCTGATGGTCGTGGCCTGGGGCCTGATCGACCGGCGCGAGATCGTCCACCTGTGGCACGAGGGCGCGCGCGAGCGCGTGCCGCTCGTCGTCACCGCGCTCGCCACCGTGACGCTGTCGCTGGAGTGGGCCATCCTGCTGGGCATCGCCAGCGCCCTGCTCATGCACACCCTGAGCCGCAAAGCCCCATGAACCGCATCACCTCCCGGCAGGCCGCGCTGGCCGTGCCCGTCCGCCGTGCCACCACGACGCTGATCGTGCGCGACGGCCCCGCCCGCCTGGAGGTGCTGATGGTGCGGCGCTCGCTGCAGGCCAGCTTCATGCCCGGCAGCTATGTCTTTCCCGGCGGCGCCGTCGACACCGGCGACGTGCTGCCGGCCGCGCCCGGCCTGTGCGACGAGAACGCGGCCACGCTCGAGCAGCGCCTGGGCCGCGCGCTGCAACTCGCCGACGGCGCCGCAGCGCACGCGCTGGCCGGCCTGCGCGAGTGCTTCGAGGAGTGCGGCCTGTGGCTGGGCGCGGCCGCGGCCGAGGTGCGGCCCGCCGCCGACTGGGCCGCGCTGCGCCGGCAACTGCACGGTGGCGCCACGCTCGCGGCGCTCGCCGCCGGGGCCGGCCTCGTGCTGCGCACCTCCAGCCTGCGCCCCTGGGCGCGCTGGGTCACGCCGCTGGGCGCGCCGCGCCGCTTCGACACCGTCTTCGTCGTCGCCCCGGCACCCGCCGACCAGGCGCCCGAGGTCGATGCCGGCGAGACCACGGCGCTGGCTTGGGTGGAGCCGGCGCAGGTGCTGCAGCCCGGCTCGGGCGTGCCTCTCGAGTTCGCGACCCGGGCCGTGCTGCAGACGCTGCTGCCTTTCTCGGGGGCCGGCGACGCCACGGGCACGGCCGCCCTGCTGCGCCATGCCGAGACCCTGCGCGACCTGGCGCCGGTGCACCCGCGGCTGGACTTCGGCCCCGACGGCAGCGTGCGCCGGATCCTGATGCCCGGGGACGCGGGCTACGACGAGGCCGGGCCGGCGCAGCCCTGAACGCGGGCCCGCGCCGACCGGTGTCGCGATGCGCGCTCTCCGCCTGCCCCCGGTGGCCACCATCGTCGTGGCCGAGCTGATGGCCGTCTCGCTGTGGTTCTCGGCCAATGCCGCGGCCGAGCCGCTGCGCGCCGACTGGGGCCTCACGCTGGCCGACATCGGCGCGCTGACGAATGCGGTGCAACTGGGCTTCGTTGCCGGCACGCTGCTGTTCGCCCTCACCGGCCTGGCCGACCGGCATGCCGCCAGCCGGCTGTTCGCCGTCTGCGCCCTGGTGGGCGCCGCGGCCAACGCGGGCTTCGCGCTCTTCGCCCAGGGCATGGCCACCGCGCTGCCGCTGCGCTTTGCCGTCGGCGTGGCGCTGGCCGGGGTCTACCCCGTGGGCATGAAGCTGGTGGTCTCCTGGGCGCCCGAGCGCGCGCCGCAGACGCTGGCCTGGCTGGTGGGCATGCTGACGCTGGGCACGGCCCTGCCGCACGGCCTGCGCGGCCTGGGGGCGGCCTGGCCCTGGCAGGCTCCCGTGCTGGCCGCGTCGGCGCTCGCCGTGGTGGCCGCTTTGCTGGTGGCCCGCTTGGGCGACGGCCCGCACCTGCCCCGCGCCACGGGCGGCGCGCGCGCCGCAAGGGTGGGGGCGCGCGAGGTGCTGGCCAACCTGCGCGTGCCGGCCTTCCGCGCCTCGGCCCTGGGCTACTTCGGCCACATGTGGGAGCTCTACGCCTTCTGGGCCCTCGTGCCCACGCTGGTGGCCGGGGCCGGCATCGCCGGCGCAGGCAGCGCCGCGCAGTCGCACGCTGCCTTCGCCGTCATCGCCGTCGGCGCGCTGGGCTGCATCGTCGGCGGCTGGTGGAGCCGGCGCATCGGCGGCGCCCGCGTCGCGGCCGTGGCGCTGGCGGGCTCGGCGCTGTGCTGCGCCGCCTACCCGCTGGCCGCCGGCGCCGCCCCGGCGCTGGTGCTGGCGCTGCTGCTGGCCTGGGGCGTCTTCGTCGTGGCCGACTCGCCGCAGTTCTCGGCCCTGTCCGCCGCCGCCTGCCGGCCGCAGACCCTGGGCAGCGCGCTGGCACTGCAGAACGCGCTCGGCTTCGCCTTGACCATGGTGTCGATCCAGCTCGCCACCGCCTGGGTCGATGCCTGGGACGCCCACATCGCCTGGCTGCTGCTGGCCGGCCCGCTGCTGGGGCTGTGGGGGCTGCGGCCGCTGTGGGTGGCTGCGCGCCGGTGAGACCGCCACAGAGCTGAATCTGAGCTGAATCTGAGCCGGCTCTGACCCGGCTCCGAACCGGACCGGAGCCGGGTCAGAGCGGCGCCAGCGCCGGCGCCCTCTCGCCGCCCAGGGCGTCGAGCAGATCGCCCATGAGCTGCGACAGCTCGCCCGTGGCGAGCGCCGCGTCGGCGTCGAAGGCGTCGTCCTCGCCATCGCCCGCCGACCCCGTGGCCGATTCGGCATCCACGTCCAGGAACTTCACGCGCTTGATCTTCAGCTCGTCGGTCAGCACGAAGGAGACGCGATCGGCCCAGGTCATGGCCAGGGAGGTCGGCAGCTTGCCCTGTTGCAGGTGCAGCGCCACGTCGTCGGTGTCCAGGGTGTGGCGGGTGTACTTCACCGTCGCCCGGCTGTCGTCGGGCTGGCGCAGCTCGCACTCCAGGTCGATGCTGAACCCGGCGGGCGCCTGACGCGCCGCCAGCCAGGCGGCCATGGCGCCGGCCGGCGACTGCACGGTGTCCAGCGGCGCCAGGGGAAGGCGGTCCTCGAACACGGTCAGCAGTTCCGCCACCACCAGGTCGGCCACCTTGGCGCTGGGGGTGCCCAGCACCAGCATGCGGCTGCGCGGGTCCAGCCACACCGTCACGGCCGACTTGCGGGTGAAGGCGCGCGGCAGCAGCTCGTGCTCGACCTGCTCCTTCATCTCCCGCTTGGCCTTGCCCCGGGGGCGGCGGCCGATCTGCGCCTCCAGGGCGTCCAGGCGCAGGTCGAGCTCGGCCCGCACGGCCGAGGCCGGCAACTGGCGGGTCTCGCTCATCAGCGACATCAGCCACTGCCCGCCCACCGTCTCGAGCAGGGGCCCGTGATCGACGCCGCGCGGCGGCACCCAACCCGTCGTGCGCCGCTCCGTCGGGCCGCAGGGGCGGAAGACCGCGCGCGCGAGGGCGTCCGACAAATCGCCGAAGGACGGCGCCTGCCAGCCCTCCTGGACGCGAAAGGCGGTGAAGGATTTCAGCATCTCGGCATCAAGGGGCTGTGGCGCTTCACGAACGCAGGCTCGCCTGCACCTGGCCCTTGAGCTTGATCAGCAGCGGCCGGCCACGCCGGTCCACGGTCTTGCCTGCGGCCACCTTGATCCAACCCTCGCTGATGCAGTACTCCTCGACGTCGAAACGCTCGCGGCCGTTGAAGACGATCGCGATCGTGCGCTGCATCAATTGCGCGTCGTGGTGCGGGCTGCGCGGGTCGGTGGACAGGCGGTCGGGCAGCGCGGGGAGGGTGTCTTCGGTCATCGTCAGCTCGACAAGGGTGGGGATCGGGGATTGTCGACCCGGCGGTTCACTCGACGCGGGTGACGAACTCGCCCATGGCGCGGCGCACCTTCTTCAGCGGCTCGAGCCAGTCCTGGCCGGACTGCCGGTGGCCCAGCGGCATGAGGGCGACGCTGCGCAGGCCCCGCTCTCGCAAGCCCAGCAGGGCATCGACCGCCGCCGGGTCGAAACCCTCCATCGGGGTGCTGTCCACCTGCTCGGCAGCCGCGGCCACCAGCGCCACGCCCAGGCCGATGTAGGCCTGGCGCGCCGCGTGCTGGAAGTTCACCTCGGCGCCGCGCGCTGGGTAGCTCTTCAGCAGCATCGCGCGGTAGGCCTCCCAGCCTTCGTTCGTGAAGCCGCGCTCGCGGTTGGTCAGGTCGAACATCCGATTGATGCGCTCGGCGGTGTAGTCGTCCCAGGCCGCGAACACCAGCAGGTACGAGCAGTCGGCCACCTGCGACTGCCCGCGCGCGGCCGGCTGCAACTGCGCGAGCAGTTCACGCCGGCTGACCACCACCACCTCGAAGGGCTGCAAGCCGCTGGACGTCGGCGCCAGGCGCACCGCTTCCAGGATGCGCTCCAGCTTGTCCGCCGGCACCGGTTTGGAGGGGTCCATCTTCTTGGCGGCATAACGCCAGTTCAGCAGGTCGATCAGGTTCATGGGCAGAGGCTTTCGGGGGCTCAAAAAAAAGGGCCGGCAGCGCCGGCCTTTCTCGCGGGGGGCTGGCTTCAGTCGTTCTGGGCGACGACCTGCACCTTGACCTCGACCACGACGTCGGTGTGCAGCGCCACGTTCACGCTGTGCTCGCCCACCACCTTCAGGGGGCCGACGGGCATGCGCACCTGGGCCTTCGAGACCGCGTGGCCACTCTTGCCCAAGGCCTCGGCGATGTCTTGCGGCGTCACCGAGCCGAACAGGCGGCCGTCGACGCCGGCCTTCTGAAGCACCCGGACCGTCTGGCCGGCGAGGCGCTCGCCCAGGGCCTGGGCGGCAGTCAGCTTCTCGGCCGCGGCCCGCTCGAGCTCGGCCCTGCGGTCGGCGAATTCCTTGACCGCCGCCTCGGTGGCGCGGCGGGCGCGCCGCGTCGGGATGAGGAAGTTGCGTGCGTAGCCGTCCTTGACGCGGACGACATCGCCGAGGTTGCCGAGGTTGGCCACCTTTTCCAGCAGGATCACTTGCATGGTGGGGTTCTCCTCAGACCTTGTGCAGATCAGAGTACGGCAGCAGCGCGAGGAAACGCGCACGCTTGATCGCCGTCGTGAGCTGGCGCTGGTAGATCGCGCGCGTGCCGGTCAGGCGCGCGGGCGTGATCTTGCCGTTCTCGCCGACGAAGTCGCGCAGCGTGTCGACGTCCTTGTAGTCGATCTCCTCGACACCGGCGACGGTGAAGCGGCAGAAGCGCTTGCGGCGGAACAGCAGCGACTGCTGGTTGCGCTTGGGACGGCGGTCCTTCGAGAACCGACCTTTGCCACGGGGTGGGGGCATGATGAACTCCTGAAACTCGATCGTTGAAGCTGTCGGATGGCCTGCCGCTCAGGCGGCCACCGCGGTGATGTGGAACAACAGACCCTTGCCGTTGCGCGCGGCGGCGAGGAAGCCGCTGAAGGTGGCGCCGCTGCCCAGCGCCATGCCGGACACGGAGGCGACCATCGAACCGATGGCCAGCGCCTTCAACTGCATCGACACCTTGCGCGCCTGGCCTTCGTGCGACACCTCGGACTCGTGGGCCAGCACCAGATCGAGTGCGGGCAGTCCGGCCGGGGTGTAGCGCAGGGCCCCGCGCTGCTCGAGCACCGCCTGCAGAACCAGGTGGTTCACAGGCCGGCTCCAGCGCGCGCGACGGCGGCAGGCCGCTGGCTCAGGCCTGGGCCTCCTGCGCGGCCTTGCGCGACTCCTCGCGCTCGACCACCTTCATCATGACCGACGGCGTGGTCTCGGCCTTGCTGCGAGCCACGGTCAGGTGGCGCAGCACGGCGTCGTTGAAGCGGAAGCCGGTCTCGAGCTCGGCCAGCGTCTCGTGGCTGCACTCGATGTTCAGGCACAGGTAGTGCGCCTTCGCGAGCTTCTGGATCAGGTAGGCCAGCTGGCGCCGTCCCCAGTCCTCGACGCGATGCACCTTGCCACCGGCACCGGTGACCAGGGTCTTGTAGCGTTCCAGCATGGCCGGAACCTGTTCGCTCTGATCCGGATGGATCAGTAGCACGATCTCGTAATGACGCATGGAGACTCCTTGTGGTTTCCGTGAGGAAGCTGCCCCGGGGGCGTCAGTGCCGGCGAACCGGCATGCGGGTGCAGCAAGGCGAAAAGCCCACGAGTATAAGCCCTGAAAGCGACGCAGCCCCCGGGAACATGTCCCCGGGGGCTGCGTTGCCGGCCCGCGGCAGGCGCCGCGGGCCGGACGGAGTGTCTTGGCTCAGACGGTCATCAGGCCTTGGCCGGCACGATGTTCGGGTAACGAACGAGTTCGACCAGTTCCTGGATCTCGCGCTTGGGCGCCGGCGTCAGCAGGCTGACGATGATGATCACCGCAAAGCCCAGCGGCACACCGAAGATACCGGCCGAGATGGGCTGGATGCCCCACCAGATGTTGTCGGCCACCGGCGAGGTCACGTTGAACAGGCCGCGCATCCAGGGCTGGGTCGTCGCCATGTAGTAGAACGTGACGATCACACCCGACAACATGCCCAGCACCGCGCCCCACTTGGTGGCGCGCTTCCAGAAGATGCCGAGCACCAGCGCCGGGAAGAAGCCCGCCGCTGCCAGCGAGAAGGCCGCAGACACCAGGAAGAGGATGTCAGCCACCTTCAGCGAGGCAACGTAGGCCGCCAGCACCGCCACCACCAGCAGCAGGATCTTCGAGATCATCACGCGACGGGCCGTCGGCGCGTTCGGGTCGATCATCTTGTAGTACAGATCGTGCGACAGCGCGTTGGCGATCGTCAGCAGCAGGCCGTCCGCGGTGGACAGCGCCGCGGCCAGGCCACCAGCGGCCACCATGCCCGAGATGACGTAGGGCAGCCCTGCGATCTCCGGCGTGGCGAGCACGATGATGTCACCACCGATGCGCATCTCGCCGAGCTGGAAGATGCCGTCCTTGTTGATGTCGCTGACCGCAAGCAAGGAAGGATCGACCTTGGACCAGGCCGAGACCCAGGCCGGCAGCTTGTCGAACGGCGTGCCCACCAGCACGTTGAAGACCTCGTACTTGACCAGCACCGCGAGAGCCGGCGCCGTGAAGTACAGCAGGAAGATGAAGAACAGCGACCAGGTCACCGACTGGCGCGCCTCCTTCACCGACGGCGTGGTGTAGTAGCGCATCAGGATGTGCGGCAGCGCGGCCGTGCCCACCATCAGGCAGAACACCAGGGCGAGGAAGTTGCGACGGGACTCGTCGTAGGTCTTCTGGGCCTTGGCGTCGCCGTTCGGGTCACCCGCATACTGCTGCGCATGCCGGGGCATGCCCGCCAGCGGGCGGGCCCGGGCGTCGGCTGCAGCCTTGGCCTTGGTCCAGGTGTCCTTGGCTGCGGCATCGTCCTTGGGCAGCGCGGCCAGGGCCTTCTCGGCTGCCTGGACCTCCGCCACCGGGGCGTTGGCCGCCTTCAGGTCCTCGATCTTCTTGGCCGCGGCTTCCTTGTCCGCCTTCAGCGCGGCCGGCACGTCCTTGAGCTTCTCGGCCAGGGCGTCGGACTGCGCCTTGAAGATGGCGATGACTTCCTTCTCCTTGGGATCGTCGAGCAGCTTCTTCTCCTGCTCGGTCACCTTCTGGAGCTGGAAGCCGTAGACGGCCTGCGGGACGGGCACGCCGGTCTGCTTGACCGAGAGCCACACCACCGGGATCATGTAGGCGATGATCAGGATGATGTACTGCGCCACCTGCGTCCAGGTCACCGCGCGCATGCCGCCCAGGAAGGAGCACACGAGGATGCCGCCCAGGCCGACGAAGACGCCGACCTCGAAGGCCAGGCCGGACAGCCGGGTCGTGATCAGGCCCACGCCGTAGATCTGCGCCACCACGTACACGAAGGACACCAGGATCGCGATCAGGATGCCCACGAAGCGCGCCAGGTTGCCCTCGTAGCGCGCGCCGAGGAAGTCAGGGATCGTGAACTGGCCGAACTTGCGCAGGTAGGGCGCCAGGAACAGCGCCACGAGGCAGTAGCCGCCGGTCCAGCCCATGATGAAGGCCAGGCCGCCGTAGCCGGTGAGGTAGAGCGTGCCGGCCATGCCGATGAAGGAGGCCGCGCTCATCCAGTCGGCGCCGGTGGCCATGCCGTTGTACACGGCAGGCACCCGGCGGCCGGCGACGTAGTACTCCGCCGCGTCGTTGGTGCGGCTCATGACGCCGATGCCGGCGTACAGAGCCACGGTCGCGAGCAGGAAGACCAGCCCGATCGCGCCCCGGCTCATGCCCATCTGCTCGAGGATGGCCAGGACGACGATGAAGATGAAGAAGCCGCCGGTGTACCAGCCGTACACCTTGTTGAGTTGCTTCTTGAAGGCCGCGTTGGCCTCCTTGTCGGAGACGCCGGTGTCGACGTCGAAACTCAGGCCTGCCATGGTGTCATTCCTCCTCGGCCACGCCGTGTTCCTGGTCCAGCTTGTTCATGTAACGAGCGTAGTACCAGATGATGACCACGTAGACGACCAGCGAGCCCTGGGACGCGACCCAGAAGCTGAACGGCCAGCCGAAAAACGTGAAGTTCAGGTCACGGGCGAAGAACCCGATCACATAGGTGACGAAGAACCAGATCGCCAGCAGGATGGCGGTGATCCGGAGGTTCTTCTGCCAGTAGCGCTGGTGGTTCTCACTCACCTGCATGTCGACACCCCTTTTCAATTGAACCCCGCCCGAAGGCGGCCCTCTCGACACAGGCCGCGCGTGCTCGCGCACGCGCGCCGCAACCGGTGCCCCACCCCGCCGCCAGTCTGCAACCCCGCCTCAGGAGGCGGTGCTGCCGGCCAGCAGTCCGGTCTCGCGCTCGAGCTGCGCGGCGACCTTGGGCTCGAACCCCTTGAGGTGGCGAATGATCTTCACCGCCTCCTCGGGCTCGCGACGATCGACATGAACCCGGGCCAGCTGGTACCAGCCGTAGGGGCTCATGGGCTGCAGTTCGGTGTTGCGCTTCAAGGCGGCGACCGCCTCGTCGTAGCGCTGCAAGCGGATCAGGACCAGACCCATGCCGTACCAGGCACGGTCGAGCTTGGGGGAGAGTTCGGCCGCGCGCGCGAAAGCCGCGAGCGCACCCTCCCAACGCTCGAGCGACTCGAGCAGGAAGCCCCGGTTGAACCAGGCGTGGGCGTCGTCGGGCTTGACGGCCACGAGACGGTCGCTGTCGGCCAGGGCCTCGTCGAAACGCCCAGCCTGGGCATGCATGTGGCAGCGGCTGGACAGCGTGTAAGGGTCGTCAGGCCAACGCTCGAGCATGCGCGAGAACTGCGCCAGCGCCCGCTCGGCCCGCCCGAGCACCAGCCAGGCCATGGCGGTCCACTTGGCCAGGAGGTAGTCCAGGCGCATCAGCGGCACCCCACCATCTCGACGCTCACGCACAGGCGGATCTTCTCGAAGGTGACCACCGCCCAGGCGAGCACCAGCAGGAAGAAGGGCACGAAGGGCACATGGCGGTCGGCCACCTTGGAAGGCGTCAGGCGCCGTGCCACCGACGTGAACGGACGGGTCAGCACCTTCAGCAACTGGTAGAAGAAGTTGCGCTCGCGCTTCTCACCCGCCAGCGCAAAGAGGATGGCCTGCCCCAGCAGGGACAACAGCGCGATCT
>Ga0169931_10014063_pt1 | contig 10862 bp, 9 predicted proteins | sample Kivu_15m_20L_FD_129675 | JGI IMG/M metagenome (GOLD analysis project Ga0169931, IMG submission 129675) | Freshwater microbial communities from Lake Kivu, Western Province, Rwanda to study Microbial Dark Matter (Phase II) - Kivu_15m_20L... | ecosystem: Environmental > Aquatic > Freshwater > Lake ... | reverse complement strand
GTGCACTCGGCCGCGGCCGCCGACACTAAAGGCGGCAAGTACACGCCGAAGGTTTTCACGGCGCACGAGTGGGCGACTATCATCAAACTTTCCGAGATCGTCGTGCCCGCCGATGACCGCTCCGGCTCGGCCGTCGATGCCGGCGCACCGCAGTTTATCGATCTGTTGTGTTCGCAGAACACCACGCTGGCCGAGATATTCACTGGCGGCATTTCCTGGTTCGACGCTGAGATGCGCAAGCGCGCGGGCAAGGCGTTTGTCGATGCGACTGCGCAGGAGCAAGCCGCGATGCTCGACGCAATCGTTGCCGCGGAACGCACCGTGCGCGAACTGAACACCGAAAGCGGATTGTACGCGCGAGCCCCGCAATACAAGGGTTTCGCGGGTTACACCGTAAAGCCGGGGACCGATCTGGCGCCGGGCGTGAAGTTCTTCGACTGGGCGCGCCGCTTGATTGTTGATGCCTACTTCACGAGCCCAATTGGAATCAAGGACGTCGGCTACATCGGCAATGAAGCGCTGTCGAAATACGAAGTGCCAAAGGCCGCGATCGATTACGCGTACAACCGCAGCCCCTTCAAAGTCATCGGCTAGCTGATGCGGGCGCTGTTACTCGATTACGCGCGCCGTACTCTATCGGTCGGTGATTATTCGCTGCCGGCCGAACCCGGCGCGGGCGAGGTGTTGGTGCGTGTACTCGAAGGCGGCGTGTGCGGTACCGATCGTAACCTCGCTTCGTTCATTTACGGCAAACCGCCGGGCGACGAACCCGCGCTGATCCTCGGCCATGAAGCGTTGGGCGTGGTTGAGTTGTCGAACGATCCGTCGCTTGCGAAGGGCCAACTTGTGGTGCCGATGATTCGCCGCGACTGCGCTCCTGCCTGCGGGATGTGTGCGCGGGGACGCCGCGACAACTGTTTGACTGGCAATTACACCGAGCGCGGAATCGCCGGTGCCCACGGCTACTTCGCGGAGTTCACCGTCGACGCCGCGCGCGATCTGATTCCAATCGACGCGAGCCTCGCCGATGTCGGTGTGTTGGTAGAACCGATGAGCGTGGCGGAAAAAACGTTCGACGTGGTGTCGAAGCTGCACCAAGGCGAGCCGCGCTCGGTGCTGATCCTCGGCGCTGGAACGATTGGGATTCTGTGCGCGTGGGCCGGGTTGCTGCGCGGGTTCGATGTAACCGTGATGTCCACCGAACCGGCCGGCTCCGCGCGCGCGAAACTGCTGACCTCTTTCGGCGTTCGTTACACGCAGTCGTTCGACGGTCTGCGCGCCGACGTGATCGTCGAAGCCTGCGGCGTCGCGTCCGTCGCGGCCGCGTCGCTGCGATGTTTGAATAACTGCGGCGTGCAGATCATCCTCGGCGCTCGTGCGGCATCCGTCGAGATTCCCTTCCTCGAGATGATTCTGGGTAACAAGATTGTCGCCGGTTCGGTAAACGCCTCGCGCGTGCACTTCGAGAGCGCGGCTTCGTCAATCGGCCGCTTGGAGCGCGCGCAACTGTCGCCGCTCATCGAACGCCGCCCGCTCGCCGAGGCCCCGTCGAGCGTTATGACGCCGCCTCCCCGTGTGATCAAACTCGTTCATGTTGTCGCGAATTAGCGACTGCGCAACAGTTGGTAGTCGAACGTTTCGCTCACGATCTCGTTGTACAGGTACTTGAGCAACATGATTCGAACCGCGAATCGCACGTTGGTCTTCGCCGTGAACCAGACGCCTTCGGATGTCCGGATCCGCTCCAGATTAAAGCGTGTGCCCTTGTCGATTTTTCCGAGCACACCGAAGCCCATGCTAACGGAATCGAACATCTCCGCGTCGACGCGCACCATATCTTTTTCCGCCTGATCGATCCACACCTTGCCTCGCATCTTTTCGAACACCTTGGCGCGCATGTTTGTTGGTTTGTAGCCAGGCCGCGGCTCGCAGCGCAACACCCACGCCTTGCGTCCGCTGATCGTCTCATCGCCTTCGTAGGTATATGCGAGCGCTTCCGGAAACTCTTCGATCCACGCGTCATCGGCCGACCGCCCACTCGCGCGCCCGCGCGGCTTTCCCGATCTGCGTTCGGCTCGAACTTGAGCCTCGGCGTCGGCCCTTGCCGCGGCCGAAATCGGAACGCCATTCTTCTCGACCGCGAACGTGACGAAATCGCCCTCGAACAACTCGCGCCGCAGCACAAGCCGCTCTTCCTTCTTCACGCTGCCATCGGCGTTCATTTCCTTGCGATGCGTTCGCCGTGAAAAGCCGTAGTCCTCGAGCTTCTTCTCGCTCGCCATCATGCGGTCCAAGGACTGTTTCATCTCGGTTCGCCAATCGCGCTGTTGGGCGGACACCGCTAGGCTCAAAACCAGCAGGAATATTTTCATCGCGAAACCCTGTTAGGATAACCCGTAAGATGACACTCACACGCCGCCAGATTCTTGAATCCGCCGCCATGGCGTCGCTGATTAGCGCCACCGGTCACTCCGCCACGCCGGGAAAATTGCCGACGCGCCTGCTCGGAAAGACCGGCGCTCGCGTCAGTGTACTGGGCATCGGAGGCGGCAGCCGCTTCCTTGCCTACAAAGATGAGGACAAAGCCATCGAGGCGTTGAACCTCGCCATCGACAGCGGTATCGGTTACGTCGACACCGCGCAGAGTTATGGTAACGGCGTGAGCGAATCGCGCGTGGGAAAAGTGATGGCCACACGCCGCAAGGAGGTTTTCCTCGTCACGAAAATTCAGGAACGCGATCCGGACAAAGCGATGGCGCGGCTTGAGCAGAGTTTCAAGAATCTGCAGACGGACCGCATCGATCTCGTGCACATTCATTCGCTCACCACCGAAGAGGACCTGGCCGTTGTCGAAAAGAAAGGCGGCGTGCTGGAGCGGCTGCTAAAGATGCGCGACGGCAAAAGTGTTCGTTTCGTCGGCGTGACCAGCCACACCGATCCCACCGTGTTGAAGACCGCGCTCGAACGCCACGACTTCGATTGCACGCAAATGGCGTTAAACGCCGCGATGGTCGGCATGATGAATGGAAAGGGCGGCATGGTGATCAACCCTGCCATGCGGCCCAGCTTTGAGACGATCGCGCTGCCGGTGGCGTTGCGCAAAAAGATGGGCGTGTTGGCGATGAAGGTCTACGCGGCTGACGGCATCGTCGGGCAGGCGCCGCTCGACAAGCTGATGTACTACGCGATGTCGATGCCGGTTTCGGCATGTGTGATCGGTATGCCGAAACTCGAATTTATCCGCGAGAACGTAAAGCTCGCACAAGCGTTCAAGCCGCTTGCCGGCAAGGAGCGCCGCCAGCTCTCCGACGCGCTTTCGAGCAAGAACAAAATGGCGCTCGACCGCTACTTCCGCGATCATGTGGACGCCTAACCGACGGACCGTTCTTACACTTTCTTCGTGTGCGTTTGCCCAGAAGGAGAACTACCACGGCGCCTATGATCCATCGACGGCACCGGTTTTCAACACGAAGCCAAATGCGTTTCTGGCGGCCTGTATCCAAGGCCGAAAGCCGGGCGTGGCGCTCGACGTCGGAATGGGCGCTGGGCGGAATTCGATTTATCTCGCCGAGCAAGGCTGGCGGGTCGTTGGGTTCGATATCGCTCGCGCCGGCGTAGAGCAGGCGCGCCGCGAGTCGCTCCAGCGCGGCCTCCGGATCGAGGCGCGAGTTGCTGACGAAAACGAATTTGATTTCGGCGAGGCGCGTTGGAATCTCGTCGTCCTGACCTATCAGCCGTTTCGTCATCTGTTGCCGAAGATTACGCGCGGGTTGGCCGATGGCGGTTTGATTGTCGTCGAAAATTTCCATCGCGACACGAAGCGGTACCGGCTACTCAACGAAGGTATCGATAGCAACGAACTGCCGCGGCTCTTCGACGGATTCCGCATCTTGCGTTACGAAGATGTCGACGCTGCGCCGGACTGGGGCATCGAATTTCCGGTTAACCGGCTCGTGCGCATTCTCGTGCGAAAGGGCGGAGCGCAGTCGTCGGGTTGCGATTGGAAGGGCAAGTCCAAGTCCGAAGGTGACACAGCCGAATGGGGGCGAGTGAAATTGAAGTGCGGGCCTCATGGCTGGGAACGCGTGAAGTAATCGATCTCCGCGGAATCGCGCTACCCGGCCGGCGAACCCTCAATTCGGCAGTGCGGCCGCAATGGCGGGGTAGAACTCTTTGACAGCCTGAATCGCCAGTTCCGAAGCCTTTTCCGGGCCTTCGGGACCGGCCGGTACGGTGAATTTCACCAGCGACGTGTCGGTGCGATTGTAACGAATGGCGTCCGCCACGACATAGTACTTTGCCGCGTACTCGTCGGCCACAACCCGGCCATGCGACTGATACCAGTAGATGACGACACTCTTCGCCTCTCCTCGCTGTACCAGGTAGTATTGTGCTTCAATCGGCTCCGCGCGGCCCGGCACTGGGATGGTGATGATGGTGTTGCGTTCCTTCACCCACCCGTTCCCGGGGAGGCAGTTTTTCGGCGAATGCGGCGCACGGCCCGCGCGCTGCGATTGAAAGTACGCGATCCAAAAATAGATGGCCTGCCCGCTGCTAGACTTGGTATACACGCGCGACAGCGTGTCGTCGGCCTTTAGCACGGCCTGCACTTCCGCTTCGGTTTGAAACTCCTTAGCCATCGTCCAGCTTCCGGCTGCCTTAGGGAACTCGGCGAGCGCCTTCGCTGGTGGCACGTACTCGTTACGTGCGCTCAAATAGAACCCAGCCGCTCCTTGAATGGCAATCAGCGCGCTGAAGGTCGCAAGTCCCGGTGTACTGAAAAATCCTGGCATCGAAGTCTCCTTTATGCTGTGGCCGGCCGTCCCCGAATCGCCAGAATTTTCTTCACGGTTACGTGGAACAAAATCATAAGAATGAACGCGAATGCGAACGCCACTCCGCCTTCAAGCGTGTGCAGGAATCCTTTGGCAAGTTCCGGGTTGAATTCGCTAATCACTCCGGTTGCAGAGACGCGAAACGAATTGGCGGCGACCGCTATGGGAATAGAGGCCAGAAAGATCGCCCAGCGGATCGCCAGGCTCTTCTCGGACAGGTACCCATATACCAACGACAAGAATGTAAGCGAGAGCAATGATCGAATTCCACTGCAAGCTTCTACTACGGAGAGCTTCTGATTGGCTAGCTCAAGAACATTTCCGTCACGGAGCACGGGAATGCCAAGCAGCGAAAGCGACTGTTCCGCTACGGCGCTCGCAAACAACTGCAACGGAAACGTAACCTGGTTGTAGATGATCGACGGCAGCGGAACCATCAGCGGGAGCATGACCATCGGCAGCGTGAGCACGCGGAGGAACGGCCATCCGCCGAGAAACAGAACCGCGCCCCAGACCGAACCCACAAACGCAGAGCGCTGCAGGAACAATTCCGCGCCCAGAATACCGATGCACATCTGCAACAGCGACCAGATCATTAGCAGCAAACCCAACAGCGACGGTTTCGATTCGGTTGCCAGCAACTCTTCTTTCCGCTGATAGGTGATGTAGGCGGCTACCGCGGGCACGAAAAAACCATGCGACATGTCGTCATCGTTGCTCCATTGGTCCGCCATCCGGATCAGAATCGGCAGGTATGCCAGCACCAATAGCCCGATAATCCATGCGACCTTGGTCCAGGGTATCGGCGGTTCGGGCGCGGCAAGCGCCACCGGGGGAGTACCGCCAGTTTCACTCATATATTCTCTCAGTTTGCCACATTTAGCGGGTCTCTCCGATGCGGTGCAACAGCATAAGGTTCGTAGTGCCGGACCTCCACATCGGTTGGCCCGCCACAAGAATGACCGTGTCGCGCGGGCGCAGCAGTCCGCGGTCGACCAAAGTCCGGTCCATTAACCCGATCATCTCGTCGGTCGCCGGCTCTCCGGGCGTGACCACCGCGTGAATTCCATAGAATGCCGTTAATTGCCGGGCGACCTGTTCGGAGAGCGTGAAAACGAATAGGGGCGATGGCGGCCTGTATCGGCTGACCAACCGCGCTGTCGATCCCGAGGTGGAGAATACGACGATCGCGGCCACGTTGGCGCGCCGCGCCGAATGGTACGCCGCATCGGCCAGTATTTCGGCAATCGACGGATTTGCCTTCGGCGGCGGTTCCTGATACCCGCGCGGCCGCATTGCCGCCTCTGTTTCGCAAGCGATGCGCGCCATCATGCGGACACTCTCGACGGGGAATTCTCCCGCCGAGGTCTCGGCCGATAACATTACGGCGTCGGTGCCGTCATAAATCGCATTGGCCACATCGGATACTTCCGCGCGCGTTGGCACCGCGTTCTCAATCATCGACTCCAACATTTGCGTTGCCGTGATCACGAACTTGCCCATGTTGCGCGCCCGCTCGATAATCGTCTTCTGAATGAACGGAACTTTTTCGTACGCTAGTTCCACACCGAGATCTCCTCGGGCGACCATCACGCCGTCGGACTCCTGCAAGATCTCGTTCAGGTTCTCCCAAGCCTCCGGCTTTTCTATCTTCGCGATGACCGGCACACTGGCGCCGCGTTCTTCGAGGAACAATTTCAACCGGATGATGTCGGAAGCCTTTCTCACAAACGACATCGCGACATAATCGATGCCCCGTTCGAGCGCGAATTGCAGATCGCTCATATCCTTTCGGGTCAGCGACGGTGTCGACACCTTGACGCCCGGCAGATTGATGCCTTTCCGGTCGCCGATCATTCCTCCGGCCACGACCTCACTCTTCACGGTCACGCCGTCGGTCGAAAGCACCCTCAACTCGACCGCGCCATCGGCGAGCAGAATCCGATCTCCTGGCGTTACATCCTGCGCCAGTTGCGCGTAAACGGTCGACGCGCGTTCCGTGTTTCCCAAGACTTCGGTCGTTGTAATTTCGAACTTCGCACCGGCCTTCAATTCGGCCTTACCGCCCTCGAACTTGCCAAGGCGAATCTTCGGCCCTTGTAGGTCGACAAGTACTCCAGTGATCCGCCCTTTTTCCGCGGAAAGCTCACGGACAATTTGCAATCGCTCGGCATGCTCTTCCTGCGTTCCATGCGACATGTTCAACCGAAACACGTCGACGCCGGCGTCTAGTAATTGGGCAATCGTCTCGCGGGAATTCGAGGCCGGGCCGAGGGTAGCTACTATTTTTGTTGTTCTCACGCTAGTCTGGAAGGACGTCTCGTAACCATCATGCCACTAGTACAAGTTATCGTCCTCGCGATATTGCAAGGCGTCACCGAATTTCTTCCGATCTCCAGTTCTGCGCATTTGGCTCTGGCCCCGTGGCTGTTCGGGTGGAAGGATCAAGGACTTGACTACGACATCGCCCTCCATATCGGCACAACCGTCTCGGTTCTGATCTATTTCTTCAGGGATTGGCTACAGATCCTCGCCAACGGATTCGGCTTTACCTCGATGCGCTTCCACGACGATCCGGCGCTTGCCCGAAATCCGAAAATGCTCTGGTATTTGGTCGCCGCGACAATCCCCGCCGGCATCCTCGGTCTGTTGCTGAAAGACTTCGTCGAGACCACGCTACGCTCGCCGTTCTTGATGGGGTCAATGCTCGTCGCTGTCGGGCTACTCATGTACTGGGCCGAGCGCCGCGCGACCCATCAACGCTCTATTGCCGAAATGACACTCGCCGACTGCATGTTCATCGGTTGCGCGCAGGCGATGGCGCTGATCCCGGGAACTTCGCGCAGCGGTATCACCCTTACCGCCGGTCTGATACGCAATCTTGACCGCGCCACAGCCGCTCGATTTTCGTTTCTCCTCTCGACGCCCATCGTCTTCGCCGCCGCCGCGAAAGACGCGCTCAAGCTTCGAAAATTGGAGTTCGCCGCGAGCGACCTTGCCATCGGAATCGTCCTCTCCGGCGTCACCGGCTGCGCGGTCATCGCCTTCCTGCTCAAGTTCCTCCGAACCAACTCCGTAAAGCCCTTCGTGATCTATCGTGTAATTTTTGGCATAATTGTTATCGCTCTGGCTTTCGCGCGCTCCTGACGCGACATGAACATATTCGGGACCTCGGCAGACAAAAGGCTTAACCAGCTCACGGGACTCGTGTGCCTTGTAGCTGCCGCCGCACTCGCCGCCAGTCTAGTCTCCTACTCACCGCTCGATCCGGCGTGGAATACCGCTTCAGAATCGCTGCGGCCGCACAACTGGATCGGCTATCCGGGAGCTCTCTTCTCTGATCTCGCGTTGTCGCTCGCCGGGTTCGCCGCGTGGCTTGCCCCCATACTCGCGGGCGCGTTCGGCTTGCAGCGTCTTCGCTCGAAACCGTTCGAAGCCCCGACTCTTCGCCTGATCGGCTCAGGCCTGTTAATCCTCAGCGCTTGCACCTTGCTATCGCTTGCGCCCGATTGGAAGCCGTTGCACGAGACGATGCCGCCGGGCGGCGTCCTTGGGCTCGCTATCTCCGCCTACCTCCTGGGCAACCTGAACTACGGCGGAACGCTGGCGCTCGTCACAGTCGCAATTCTAATCTCGCTGTATCTGACGACAACGATTTCGATCGAATCAGTGGAAGGCTGGATCTCCGGGCCGATGGCATGGTGGGACGCGCGCGTGGAAGGCTACCAGACCTGGCTCGACAATCGCCGCGCCCGCTCCGAGCAAAATCGCCTGATCAAAGAAGCGCGCAAGGCCCGCCAGGCGGCGCCCGAGCCCCCGGCCGAGCCGCCCAAAGAGAAACGTCCGAAGATGGAAAAGGCCGCGATTCCGATCGTTGAGGATGCTCCGCCATGGGAAGAAAAATTATCTTCCGTCGCCGAAGCCGAAGAGGCCGCACCCGCCCCCGCCTCCGTTGACGACATCCCGATTGTTCCGCTCGAAGAACTCGAACCGCCGCCCGCGGCGATGGCGTTGCCGCCGCAGGCCGCCCCGGCGCCCGAAGCCTCCCGGCGCAAGTCGCGCAAGAACGATACGTTCTATCAGATCCCGCCGACCTCGCTGCTCGCCGAACCGCCCGCGCGTAACCCTTACGACGAACAGGAACTCAAAGACACCGCCTCGCGCATCAAGTCGAAGTTCGAAGAGTTCAACGTACTCGGCTCGGTAGTCCAAATCAACCCCGGACCGGTTGTGACGACATTCGAATTCAAGCCCGAGGCGGGAATCAAGGTGGCCCGCATCACAACACTTTCGGAGGATCTCTGCCTCGGGCTCCAGGCCGAAAGCGTCATGATCGACCGCATTCCCGGCAAGCCTACCGTCGGTATCGAAGTTCCCAACCGAAAGCGCGAAGTGATCAGCCTTCGCCAGATACTGGAATCGGAGGAGTTTCATAACTCCGCGTCGAAGCTGACGATTTCGCTCGGCAAGGATATTAGCGGCCGTATCAAAGTCGCGTCGCTTGAATCGATGCCCCACGTGCTGATCGCCGGTTCGACCGGCTCCGGCAAAAGCGTGATGTTGAACACGCTTATCATGTCGGTGCTCTATAAGTCGACGCCCGACGATGTGCGCATGATCATGGTCGATCCCAAGCGGCTCGAACTTGGGCTTTACGAGGGCATCCCTCATCTGCTGACGCCCGTCATCACCGATCCCAAGAAGGCTACCTACGCACTTCGCAACGCCGTGCTCGAAATGGAACGCCGTCTTAAGTTGCTCGCCGCGCAGGGTGTTCGGAACATCGAGCAGTACAACCGCAAGGTTCGCGACATCCTCTCCAAGCCGCGCGATCTGTTCGCCAATGAGCAAGAGACGGCCGAGCTCGACGAACTCCGCCCGCTGCCGTTCATCCTCATCATCATCGACGAATTGGCCGATCTCATGATGCTCGAACGCGCCGGCGTCGAGGAGTCGATCACCCGCCTTGCACAGATGGCCCGCGCGGTCGGCATGCATTTGGTCCTTGCGACGCAACGCCCGTCGGTCGACGTCATCACCGGTCTCATCAAGGCCAACTTCCCCGCGCGCATCAGTTTCCGCGTCGCGACGCGCGTCGATTCGCGGACCATCCTCGACAGCATGGGCGCCGAACACCTGCTCGGCCGCGGCGATATGCTGTATCTTCCGCCTGGAACGGCCCGTCTCACCCGCGTTCACGGCGCCTACGTTACCGAGAGTGAAACCGAAGCGGTAGTCGAAAAGTGGAAGGAACAAGCGCAGCCCGACTACGACCAGAGCTTCCTCATGGCGCCGCCCAACGAAGACGGTGAAGAAGAAGGAGAAGGGGAAGAGTTCAGCGGCGAGCAGGATCCGCGTTATCAGGATGCCGTCCGCGTTGTCTGCGAACTCGGCAAAGCATCGACTAGCGTTTTGCAGCGCCGGCTGCGCCTCGGCTACGGCCGCGCCGCGCGAATCCTCGACATGATGTATCGCGACGGGATCATTGGACCTCCGGACGGCAGCCGCCCCCGCGAAGTCTTGAAACGTCCGGATTGGCTCGACGAGGTAGATGAAGAAAACCGCTAGTTTGCTGCTTTATAATGAATGCACATAAGCATGGCGTCGGATTTTCAACCTGCGGAAAAACAGGTTAGAGAGTGTCTGGAACGTATCCTCGCTTCCGAGGGGTTCGTGCGTTCCGAGCGACAGTCCCGGTTTCTTCGCTTTGTTGTCGATCGCGGTTTGAACGGTGCTAATCCCGATGAACAGGAGATTGGCGTTCGTGCGTTCGATAGGCGCAAAGGTTACGATCATCGGGCTGACCCAGTCGTGCGAGTGGAAGCAGCTCGCCTTCGCGAGCGGTTGAAGAACTATTACGCGGCGGTGGGAGCCTCGGATCCGCTGGTTTTCGACTTCCCGACTGGCGCGCTGGCGCCCGTCATTCGGCCGCGCCAGGGTGGGACGAAATCGGCCAGTAAGTGGCGGAAGCCGATCCTTGCGGGTCTCGTCGTCGCGGCCTTGCTGGCCGCCGGTGTCGCCGTGTAT
>Ga0169931_10014062_pt1 | contig 10863 bp, 11 predicted proteins | sample Kivu_15m_20L_FD_129675 | JGI IMG/M metagenome (GOLD analysis project Ga0169931, IMG submission 129675) | Freshwater microbial communities from Lake Kivu, Western Province, Rwanda to study Microbial Dark Matter (Phase II) - Kivu_15m_20L... | ecosystem: Environmental > Aquatic > Freshwater > Lake... | reverse complement strand
TTTCCCCGAGCAACGGCTGGCCGTGTGTTCATCAGTCATCGGCCCCTCACCTGATGACGCTGCCTCGCGAGGCGTGGGCGGGTGCTTGACCGCTCCCGTGACCACCGCCTCCGCAAACCGCCCCGCTATTCTCCTCGGGATATAACGATAGCGTCAACCCGGCAGGGGACAGCATGGGCGCCGCGAACACCATTTTTTCCACGTCAATGCCCGACCCTGGAAACAGATGCCCCATCACCGGCGTCCACCCAACGCTCCGCGCGCACCGGCAGCGACAGAATGAGTCACGACCTCCGCGACCGCGGAAAGATCAGGCGTCGCCCGACGACGGCTCCCCGTTGACCGCCCCCGCGAGAAACCGCCGCATCGCGCGCCGCACCTGCGGTCCGGACTCGACCTCGGCCAGCAGCGTCTGGGTGTCGCCGCGCGCCGCGACGCGCCCGTCGCGGAACACGATCACCTCGTCGGCCAGACTGGCGACGTCGTCCGGGTCGTGGGTGATGACCACCATGGGCACCTGGAAGCGGGCACGCAGGCGCAGCAGTTCCTGACGCATGCGCTCGCGCAGCAGCGGGTCCAGGGCACTGAAGGGTTCGTCGAGCAGCAGCAGCTCCGGCTCGCCCACGAGGGCGCGCGCCAGCGCCACCCGCTGCCGCTGCCCGCCCGACAGCTGGGCGGGATAACTCTCGGCGAGATGACCGATCTCGAAGGTGTCCAGCAGCTCGGCCACGCGCGTGGCCACCGCGGCAGGCGGGCGCCGCTGCCACCACCGCGTCAGAGGGAAGGCGACGTTGCGCGCCACGCTCAGGTGCGGGAACAGGGCGTAGTCCTGGAACACGTAGGCCACGCGGCGCAGCCGCGCCGGCAGATCGATGCCGCGGTCGGCATCGAACAGCACCCGCCCGCCGAGCCGGATGAAGCCCGCGTCGGGTTGCAACAGGCCGGCCACGGCCTGCAGGGTGACGCTCTTGCCCGAGCCGGAGGGTCCGAACACCACGGTGACGTCGTGCGTGCACTGCAACTGGGCGTGCAGTTCGAACACGCGGCCGTCGGTCGCGAAGCGACGCCGCACGTCGAGCTCGAGACTCACGACGTGCGCACCCTCAGCAGGCGACCCGAGCCGACCAGCACGAGGATGCAGACCACCGAGGTGACCAGCACCAGGAAGTTGGCCATGTCGTCCTGGCCGGCCTGCACCGCCTCGTAGACGGCGATCGACAGCGTCTGGGTCTTGCCGGGGATGCTGCCCGCCACCATCAGCGTCGCGCCGAACTCGCCGAGGGCACGCGCGAACGCGAGCATGGTCCCGGCGAGGATGCCGCGCCACGCTAGCGGCAGCGTGACGCGCACGAACACCGCCCATTCGGTGGCACCGAGCACGCGGGCGGCATTCTCGGTCTGGGTGGGCACGCCTTCGAAGGCCGCGCGCGCCGCCTTGTACACCAGGGGGAAGGCGACCACGGCCGCGGCGATGACCGCCCCCTGCCAGGTGAACATGAGCACGACGCCCAGCTGCTCGTGCAGCCAGGCGCCGAGCCAGCCGCGCCGCCCGAGCAGCACGATGAGGTAATAGCCCAGCACCGTGGGCGGCAGCACCATGGGCAGGGTCATGACGGCGTCGAGCACCTCGCGGCCGCGGAAGCGCCGCCGCGCCACGGCCCAGGCGATGGCCACGCCCGCCACCAGCACCAGGGCCGTGGCCCAGCCGGCAACCTTCAGCGACAGCAGCAGCGGCACCCAGGCGGTGGCCAGCAGGCCCGATCCGGCATCGAACATCGTCCCGTAATATCCTCTTTTATACAGCGCGGAAGGCTATAGCCCTGCGGGAGGTGCGTCAATCATCGTCGGCGCCAGTGACCGGGCGCCGGCGGGCGCTCAGCGCGGGGGCGTCGGGCGCCGGCCCCGGCCGGATGGAAACACCTGGGCGAGCGTCGACACCTCTCCGGCGCGCGGGCATTCGTAGCCCGGCAGCTGACCGACCATATCGCGGAAACCGGGGCTTTTGAGCAGGGCCAGGAATTCCTGCACCTCGGGACGCCCGAGCGTCTGCACGGACGCGGCGAAGTAGTAGTCCTCCCGCGCCAGCGGCAGGAAGTCGAGCTTGAACTGATGGGCGGCCGGCTGGACGCCGAAGCCGGCGTCCGCCATGCCGCTGGCCACGTAGGCGGCCACGGCGGCGTGGGTGTACTCCTCGGTGCCATAGCCGCGGATGTCGGCCGGCTCCAGCCCCTGCGCCACGAGCAGCTGGTCGAGCAGCTGGCGCGTTGCCGAGCCTTTCTGGCGGTTGACGAAGCGCACGTCCGGCCGCGCCAGGTCGTCGAGACGGGCGATGCCCCTCGGGTTGCCCGCGGCCAGGAACAGACCCTGGGTGCGGGTCACCAGATGCACGATGCGGTGCTCGTCGGGTCGCAGCCAGCGCAGGTACTGCCGGGCCGCGGCTGCGCCCAGCTCGCCCACGGGCACGTGGAAGCCGGCGAGGTCGCAGGTGCCCCGACCGAGGGACGCCAGGGACTCGAGCGTGCCGAGGTAGCGCAGGTCGAGCCGGATGCGCGGGTGGTCCTGCACCAGGGCGGGCACCCGCGCCACCGCGAAGCCGTGACTCGCGTGAATGCGCAGGGTCGCCACGGCGGTGTCGAGCAGCTGGTTGATCTCGGAGCTGATCTCCGAGGCCAGCGATTCGAGCTGCAGACCCAGGCGGGCCGTCGCCCGCTGCTCGGCGCGCAGCAGCTTCTCCCCCAGCGGGGTGAGGGAAGTGCCCTTGCCGCGCTCGAAACGCACCAGCGGCTGGCCGAAGAAACCGCCCCAGGTCTCCACCAGCCCCCAGGCGTGCCGATAAGACACTCCGACAGCCTCTGCCGCTTCGGTCAGCTTGCGCCGTTCCTCGATGGCGCCGAGCAGGGCGAACACTTCCGGCCCGATGCGCTGGCCGGTCTCATCCTCGAGGATCCAGGTGGGTTTGACCGCGATGCGCTTCATGTGTACCTCTTTTCATATTGAGCAGACTTGCCCCGCCTGCTAGCGTGCGCCCTGTCAGAGTCGGAGGGGAGTGCCTTGCCCAGCATACCGTCTGGCGCACCCCGGCGCAGTCATGATCGCGCCCCCTCTTCCGGCCGTCCACACGCAGTTCCGCCAGGCTGGCGGACCAGAGGAGGAGGAATCCATGCCGGATGACGCCAGTGCCGTCGTTGGTCGGGCCATCGACCGCCATCAGGATGTGCCCGGGGGTCTGCTGCCCCTTTTGCACGACATCCAGGACCATCTGGGCTTCGTACCGAAGGATGCCGTTCCCCGCATCGCCCGGGCGCTGAACCTGTCGCGTGCCGAGGTGCACGGCGTGATCTCCTTCTATCACCACTTCCGGGATGTCGCGCCCGGCCGTCATGTGGTGCAGGTCTGCCGTGCCGAGGCCTGCCAGTCCATGGGCGCCGATGCCCTGCTCGACCGGCTGCGCCAGGAACTCGGTGTCGACCTGCACCAGACCACGGCCGACGGCGCCGTCACGCTGGAGCCGATCTACTGTCTGGGCAACTGCGCCTGTGCCCCTTCGGTGATGGTGGACAACCAGCTGCGCGGGCGCGTCACGCCAGAGCGCGTGCCGGCCCTGGTGGCCGAGCTGCGGAGGGACGCATGAGCACCCGCATCTACGTGCCCGCGGACGCCTCCGCCCGCAGCGTCGGCGCCGACGAGGTGGCTCGCGCCATCGCCGCCGAGGCGAAAGCCCGGGGTCATGCCATCACCATCACCCGCAACGGGACCCGCGGTCTGCTCTGGCTCGAAACGCTGGTGGAGGTGGAGACAGCGCGGGGCCGCGTCGCCTACGGCCCGGTGTCGGCGGCGGACGTGCCTGCCCTGTTCGACGCCGGTTTTCTGACGGGCGGCGAGCACGCCCTGCGCGTGGGCGACATCGCGGCCCAGCCCTGGTTCGCGCGCCAGCAGCGTCTGTGTTTCGCCCGCGTCGGGCTCACCGACCCCGTCTCGGTGCCGGAGTACGAGGCGCACGGCGGCCTGCGCGGCCTGCGCAATGCGATCGCCATGTCGGGGGCCGACGTGGTCAGGGCCGTGACCGACGCCGGCCTGCGCGGCCGCGGCGGCGCCGCCTTCCCCACCGGCATCAAGTGGAACACCGTGCTGCAGACCGAGGCAGACCAGAAATACGTCGTCTGCAACGCAGACGAGGGCGACTCCGGCACGTTCTCGGACCGCATGATCATGGAAGGCGATCCGCTGGTGCTCATCGAGGGCATGGCGATCGCGGGTATCGCCACCGGCGCCACCCAGGGCTACATCTACCTGCGCTCGGAATACCCGGACGCCGAGCGCATCCTCCTGGCCGCGATCGCGGCGGCGCGGCTGCATGGCGTGCTGGGCGACAACGTGCTGGGCTCCGGCAAGCGCTTCGAGCTCGAGCTGCGCCGCGGCGCCGGGGCCTACATCTGCGGCGAGGAGACCTCGCTGCTGGAGAGCCTCGAGGGCAAGCGCGGCATGGTGCGCTACAAGCCACCGGTGCCGGCCGTGTCGGGGCTGTTCGGCAAGCCGACCGTGCTCAACAACGTCATCACCTTCGCCTCGGTGCCCATCATCCTGGACCGCGGTGGGGAGTTCTACCGCGACTTCGGCATGGGCCGCTCGCGCGGCACGCTGCCCATCCAGCTCACCGGCAACATCAGGCGTGGCGGGCTGGTCGAGCTCGCCTTCGGCGTCACTTTGCGGGAGCTGCTGGAAGACTTCGGCGGCGGCTCGGCCTCCGGCCGTCCCATCCGTGCCGTGCAGGTGGGCGGCCCGCTGGGCGCCTACATCCCGGCCTCGCAGTTCGACATGCCGTTCGACTACGAGGCCTTCGCCTCGGCCGGCGCGATGGTGGGCCACGGCGGCATCGTGGTGTTCGACGACACCGTCGACATGGCGAAGATGGCGCGCTACGCGATGGAGTTCTGCGCCGTCGAATCCTGCGGCAAATGCACGCCCTGCCGCATCGGCTCCACCCGCGGCTTCGAGGTGATCGACCGCATCATCGCCAACCGCGACCGCGAGGCCAATGTCGCCCTGCTGCGGGACCTGTGCGACACCATGCTGCACGGCTCCCTGTGCGCGCTCGGGGGCATGACGCCCTACCCGGTGCTTTCGGCACTCAAGCACTTCCCCGAAGACTTCGGCCTGCCGCGCGAGCTGCCGGCCGCCGCCTGATTCCTGGAGAACAACGGACCATGGGCATCCGCTACATCGACCTCGGCACCCCGGTACGCAAGAGCGAGCGCGAGGTGACGCTGGAAATCGACGGCATGCAGGTGACGGTGCCCGAGGGCACCTCCGTGATGCGGGCGGCCGCGGAGGCCGGGGTGTCCATCCCCAAGCTCTGCGCGACCGATTCGCTGGAACCCTTCGGCTCGTGCCGGCTGTGCCTGGTGGAGATCGAGGGCCGGCGCGGCTACCCGGCGTCCTGCACGACCCCGGTCGCGCCCGGCATGGTGGTGCACACGCAGACGGCGACGCTGGCGAAGGTGCGGCGCAACGTGATGGAGCTCTACATCTCCGACCATCCGCTGGACTGCCTGACCTGCGCCGCCAACGGCAACTGCGAGCTGCAGGACATGGCTGGCGTCGTCGGCCTGCGCGAGGTGCGCTATGGCTACGACGGCGCGAACCACCTCGAGGCGACCAAGGACACGTCGAATCCCTATTTCACCTTTGACCCGGCCAAGTGCATCGTCTGCTCGCGCTGCGTGCGCGCCTGCGAGGAGACCCAGGGCACCTTCGCGCTCACCATCGACAGCCGCGGTTTTGCGTCGATGGTCTCGCCGGGTCAGAAGGAGGACTTCATGGACTCCGAGTGCGTCAGCTGCGGCGCCTGCGTGCAGGCCTGCCCGACGGCGACGCTGATGGAGAAGTCCGTCATCGACAAGGGTCAGGCCGAGCACAGCCTGGTCACCACCTGTGCCTATTGCGGCGTCGGCTGCTCGTTCCGGGCGGAGATGCAGGGCAACGACGTGGTCCGCATGGTCCCCAACAAGGATGGCCACGCCAACCACGGCCACTCGTGCGTGAAGGGCCGCTTCGCCATCGGCTACGCGACCCACAAGGACCGCATCACCAAACCCATGATCCGCGCCAGCATCGACGAGCCGTGGCGCGAGGTCAGCTGGGAGGAGGCAGTCGGTCACGCCGCCGCGGAGTTCAAGCGCATACAGGCGAAATACGGCCGCGGTGCCGTGGGCGGCATCACCTCCTCGCGCTGCACGAACGAGGAGACCTACCTGGTCCAGAAACTCATCCGCGCCGCCTTCGGCAACAACAACGTCGACACCTGCGCGCGGGTGTGCCACTCGCCCACCGGCTACGGCCTCAAGACCACGCTCGGCGAGTCCGCCGGCACCCAGACCTTTGATTCGGTGGAGAAGGCGGACGTGATCGTGGTCATCGGCGCCAACCCGACCGACGGCCACCCGGTGTTCGGCTCGCGCATGAAGCGGCGCCTGCGCGAAGGCGCGCACCTGATCGTGGTGGATCCGCGCACCATCGACCTCGTGCGCTCGCCCCACATCCAGGCCACCCACCACCTCAAGCTGCGCCCCGGCACCAACGTGGCGGTGGTCAATGCCATGGCCCACGTCATCGTCACCGAAGGGCTGTGGAACCAGGCCTTCGTCAACAGCCGCTGCGAGGAGCCCGCCTTCGCCAGGTGGGTCGATTTCATCGTCGACGCAGCCAACTCCCCCGAGACCCTGGAGGCGGAAACCGGTGTGCCGGCGAAGGAATTGCGCGAAGCCGCGCGGCTCTACGCCACCGGCGGCAATGGCGCGATCTACTACGGCCTGGGCGTGACCGAGCACAGCCAGGGCTCGACCATGGTGATGGGCATCGCCAACCTGGCGATGCTGACGGGCAACATCGGGCGCGAGGGCGTGGGCGTGAATCCGGTGCGCGGCCAGAACAACGTGCAGGGTGCCTGCGACATGGGCTCCTTCCCGCACGAACTGCCGGGCTACCGCCACGTGTCGGATGCGCCGACGCGCCAACTGTTCGAGTCGGCCTGGGGCGTGAAGCTCGAACCCGAGCCCGGCCTGCGCATCCCCAACATGCTCGACGCGGCGCTGGACGGCAGCTTCCGCGGCATCTACATCGAGGGCGAGGACATCGCCCAGTCCGACCCGGACACCCAGCACGTTACCGCCGCGCTGCGGGCGATGGAATGCGTGGTGGTGCAGGACATCTTCCTGAACGAGACGGCGAAGTTCGCGCATGTGTTCCTGCCGGGCTCGTCGTTCCTGGAGAAGGACGGCACCTTCACCAACGCCGAGCGTCGCATCTCGCCGGTGCGCAAGGTGATGCCGCCGCTGGCAGGCAAGTCGGACTGGGAAGTGACCCAGATGCTGTCGAACGCGCTGGGCTACCCGATGCACTACCACCACCCGTCCGAGATCATGGACGAGATCGCACGCCTCACCCCGACCTTCCATGGCGTGAGCTACGAGAAGCTCGACCGGCTGGGCAGCATCCAGTGGCCGTGCAACGAGCACTCGCCCGAGGGCACGCCCACCATGCACGTGGACGAGTTCGTGCGCGGCAAGGGCCGTTTCGTCATCACGCGCTACGTGCCCACCGAGGAGCGCACCAGCCGCCAGTACCCGCTCATCCTCACCACCGGCCGCATCCTCAGCCAGTACAACGTCGGCGCCCAGACCCGCCGCACCGCGAACGTGGCGTGGCACGACGAGGACCGGCTGGAGATCCACCCCAGCGACGCCGAACTGCGCGGCATCCGTGAGGGCGACTGGGTCGGCGTGCGCAGCCGGGCGGGCGAAACCGTGCTGCGGGCTGTGATCACCGAGCGCGTTCAGCCAGGCGTGGTCTACACCACCTTCCATTTCCCCGAGTCCGGGGCCAACGTGATCACCACCGACAACTCGGACTGGGCCACCAACTGCCCCGAGTTCAAGGTCACTGCGGTCCAGGTCGAGCCCGTGACGCAACCCTCCGAATGGCAGAAGCGCTTCCGCCAGTTCAGCGAGGAGCAGCTGTCGCTGCTGGCGCACGGCTGAGCATTGCGGGAAGCCGCGGCGTCATGAACATCGACGATCTCCCCGGCACCGGGCCCGCCTGCGTCCCGATGGACGTCCGGCGGGTGCAGGCCGACGCGGTGGAGGCCGCACAGGACCACGTCGCCGAGGAAACACCCATCGCGCTGGTCTACAACGGCCAGCCGTTCGCGGTGATGCTCGGGACACCGCTCGACCTGGAAGACTTCGCCCTTGGCTTCTCGTGGACCGAGGGCATCATCGCATCTCCGGAGGAATTCCACGGCGTGGAGGTGGAGGCCGAGGACAGCGGCTTCTCCGTCTACGTCAGCGTGCCCCACGAACGCGTGGAGGCCCTGGCGGCGCGGCGCCGGTCGCTGACCGGGCGCACCGGCTGCGGTCTGTGCGGCAGGCAGATGCTCGAGGATGCGTTGCGCCCCGTGGCCCGCATGCCGTGGTCGGCGCCGGTGGCGGCGGACGCGGTGGCGCGTGCCCACGCCGGCCTTGCCGCCGGCCAGACCCTCAATGCGCTGACCGGCGCGGTGCACGCCGCGGGCTGGGCGGACCGCTCCGGCGAGGTCGCGCTCGTGCGCGAGGACGTCGGCCGGCACAACGCCCTCGACAAACTCATCGGTGCCCTGCTCCGCAGCGGCCTGCCCCGGTCCGACGGTCTGGTGGTGGTCACCAGCCGGGCCAGCTACGAGATGGTGCAGAAGACCGCTTCGGCCGGCATCGGCATCCTGTCGGCCGTCTCGGCTCCGACCGCGCTGGCGGTGCGCACGGCCCGGGCTGCCGGGCTCACGCTGCTCGGCTTCAGCCGGGGCGGGCGCCACACCGTCTATGCCCCCGCAACCGATTCACCCTGAAGGTACAGATCCGCATGGAAACAGAACGCCTGGTCAAGCTGGCGAATGACATCTCCCGTTTCTTCGAGGCGGAGCCCGAGCGGGCGGAAGCGATCAAGGGAGTCGCCGGACACATGCGGCGCTTCTGGGACCCACGGATGCGGCGCGAGATCCTGGCGCATGCGCACGGCGGCGGCGCAGGCCTGAGCGAGATCGCACTGGAGGCGGTGAACACCCTGGAGAAGGTCTGACCGGACCACAGGCCCGCCACCTGGGCACGCCGGGGGAACCCCTGCAGCGCGCTTCCCGGCACCGCCGACCATCGCCACGCGGCCCGATGGCGTCGCACTGCCGTCCTTATTTGGCGGGCGGGTTCTTCGCCATCAGCTTCACGAACGCGGCCATCTCCTTCTCGACCGCGGCAGCCGCTTTCGCCTCCATGGCGAGATAACGCGCCAGCACATCCCGCCCCAGATCGGTGAGCACGGCGCCACCGCCACGCTGCCCGCCGGTCTCGGTGCTCACCAGAGGCTGGCGGAAGCTCTGGTTCATGGTGTCCACCAGCAGCCAGGCGCGGCGGTAGGACATGTCCATCTCCCGGGCCGCGGCGGAAATCGAGCCGGTCCGCTCGATGGCCTGCAGCAGCTCGCTCTTGCCGGGGCCCATGGCGATGGCCTTGCGGAACATGATGCGGATCTGCGGCCTGGGGTTGGCCGCGGCGCCCGCGGCGGCGGGAGCGCGCGCCATGTCAGCCCTGCGTTTCCCAGCGCTGGGCGGCGGCATCGTCCGAGGTCCGGGCGTCCACCCAGCGCTCGCCGCCGGGCGTGCTCTCCTTCTTCCAGAACGGCGCCCGGGTCTTGAGATAGTCCATGAGGAACTCGCAGGCGGCGAAGGCCTCGCCCCGATGGGCGCTGGTGACGACCACCAGAACGATCTGGTCTGTCGGCATCAGGCTGCCCACGCGATGGATCATCAGGAGGTCGATCACGTCCCAGCGCCCGCGGGCCTCCTCGGCGATCTGCGCGAGCGCCCGCTCGGTCATGCCCGGATAGTGCTCGAGGACCATCCCGGCCACCGAGGCCCCGTCGTTGACGTCGCGGCAGACGCCGATGAAGCTGGCCACCGCACCGATGCGCGCATTCGCCTGCCGCAGCGCGGCGATCTCGCGACCGACGTCGAAGTCCTCGGTCTGTACCCGGATCAGGGTGGCCCCGGCGTCCTGGAGACCGGTCGTTCCGATGGGTGCGTTCACGCTCAGCCTCCGGTCACGGGCGGGAAGAAGGCGACCTCGTCCCCATCGCGCACCGGCGTGGCGGGACCGGCCATGTCCTGGTTGACCGCGGCGCGCACGGGCCGACCGGGCGCGAGTTCGCGCTCCCAGGCACCGCCGCGGGATCGCAGACACTGCAACAGGGCATCGACGTCGGCGACACCGGCGGGGAGTTCGAATCGTTCCGAGTCGGTCCCGAGGGATTCACGCAATCGGGCGAAGTAGAGCAGGTGCACCATGGCTGTCGGCATCAGGTCTGCAAACGATGGGCCGGCCGCGCCAGCCCGGTGTGCCGGAGGATGAAGTCCGCGATCCCGGCGTGATCCTCGAGTGCGAACTGCGGCAGGCTGCTCGCCAGCGGCTCGTCCGTCGCGATCGCCACGATATTACCATCGCCCTCGAACAGCACCGGCTTGCCGGTAGTGCGCCGGTGCACTTCGAGCTTGGGTATAGGCTCGCGCTTGAAGCCCTCGACAAGCACGAGGTCGCATGGCGACAATCGCGCCAGATGCTCCGACAGCGTGGGTTCGGTTTCGGCCCGCAGTTCGCGCATGAGCGCCCAACGCTGCCCCGAGGTGACCAGCACCTCGGCGGCGCCGGCCTTGCGGTGCCGCCACGAGTCCTTGCCCGGGTGGTCGATGTCGAATTCGTGGTGCGCATGCTTGACCACTGCGATGCGGTAGCCACCCTCCACCAGAATCGGGATGATGCCCTCCACCAGCGTCGTCTTGCCGCT
>Ga0169931_10014061_pt1 | contig 10863 bp, 9 predicted proteins | sample Kivu_15m_20L_FD_129675 | JGI IMG/M metagenome (GOLD analysis project Ga0169931, IMG submission 129675) | Freshwater microbial communities from Lake Kivu, Western Province, Rwanda to study Microbial Dark Matter (Phase II) - Kivu_15m_20L... | ecosystem: Environmental > Aquatic > Freshwater > Lake ... | reverse complement strand
GCAGGGCCATGCCGGAATTCGAGGAGATGTAGCCCTGCACCGCAGCCCCGCCCGCGATCGCAGTCCGGATCGGCGCCCGGCCAACCGCGCCTCCGCTCACCTCGCAACGAGCCAGCCCGCCATGCCAGTCACCGAACAGAAGCTCTGGGACCGCTACGAACTGCCCACCGTGGCGCTCGGGATCGCGCTCTACGCAACGTGGCTGGCGCTCACCTGGTGGCACGAATCCATCCCGTTCCTGCTGCTGGTGCTGGCGGGCGGCTACGTCGTCCAGTGGCACTTCTCCCTGCAGCACGAGAGCATCCACGCCATGCGGCACTGGCCCTCCTGGCTGAGAACCGCCTTCGTCTGGCCGCCCATCGGCCTGTGGATGCCGTATCCGATCTACCACCGCAGCCACAGCACCCACCATGTGAACTTCTTCCTCACGCATCCGCAGCGCGACACCGAGAGCTACTACCATCTCCAGGACCACTGGCCGCCCAGGAGCCGACTGCAGCACCGGCTGATGCTCGTCAACCAGACGCTGTGGTTCCGGCTCGTCTTCGGCCCCTTCCTGCGATTGTGGAAGCTGGCGAAGAAGGAGACCCTGCGCGTGCGGTCCGGTGACCGCTCGAACCTGCCGCACTGGGGCGTCCATGCCGTCAGCGTGGCCGTGGTGCTGTGGTGGGTCATGGGCATCTGCGACATGCCGCTGTGGAAGTACCTGGTGGCGTTCGCGTGGCCCGGCATGTCGCTGGGCATGCTGCGGACCTTCACCGAACACCGCTGGGGCGAGAAGCCGATGGAGCGCGTCGCGATCGTCGAATCGAACACGCTGATGGGCGTCCTCTACCTGTTCAACAACCTGCATCTGGTGCATCACCGACAGCCCACGCTGCCCTGGTACCGGATCCGCAGCCGGTTCGAGCGGAACCGGGCCGAGATGCTCGCCACGAACGGCAACTTCTACTACCGCGGCTACCTGCAGATCGCACGACGGTTCCTGTTCAGGCCGGTCTTCGACCCCGGGCATCCGCGCTGGTAGCGTCCCCGCCCTCCATCCAGTCCATCACCCCCATCACAACGGAGCAGTTCCCATGAGGCCCCTCTTCACTCGGCTGTTGCTCGCGCTCGGCGCACTGACGTTCGCTGCCGCTTCGGTGGCGCAGGAGTTCCCGACCAAGCCCGTGCGGCTGGTGGTTCCGTATCCGCCGGGTGGCATCACCGACAAGATCGCCCGCGAAGCCGCCGATGCGCTCGGCAAGCGCCTCGGGCAAACCGTGGTCGTCGAGAACCGCAGCGGCGCGGCCGGCAACATCGGTTTCGAATGGGTGTCGCGCCAGCCGGCCGACGGCTACACCATCCTGATGGCACCGGCGTCGAACCTCACCGTGCAGCCGGCGCTGTTCAGGTCGCTGCCCTACGACCTCGAGAAGGACTTCACCCCGCTGTCGCTGCTGGTGGTCACGCCGCAGGTGATGGTGGCGCACCCCTCGGTGCCGGTCTCCACCCCCAAGGAACTCATCGAGTACTCGAAGAAGAACCCGGGCAAGGTGAACTACGGCGTGAGCCTGGGCGCCTACTCGCACCTGGCCGGAGAGTTGCTCAAGAACCAGACGGGTGCCGACTTCACCGCCATTCCGTATCAGGGCGCAGGCCCCGCGATGAGCGACCTGCTGGGCGGACAGACCCAGTTCATGTTCAACGAGGTGATCACCGCCATCCCGCATCTCCAGTCGGGCAAGCTCAAGCCGCTGGCGATCGCCTACCGCACGCGTGCGCCGTGGCTGCCCAACGTGCCCACCTTCGCCGAAGCCGGCTTCCCGGGCTTCGAGGTGACCTCCTGGTACGCGATGGTCATGCGCAGCGGAACCCCCAGGCCCATCATCGACCGCCTGGCCAGGGAGCTGCGCGAGATCATGCAGAGCGAGGAGTTCAAGAAGCGCTACGACGCGATCGGTGCCTTCACGGTGGGCAGCACGCCCGAGGAGCTCGGCGCCTTCATCAAGTCCGAGACCGTGAAATGGACCGCGGTCATCAAGCAGGCCGGCATCCAGCCGAACTGATCCACCCGGGGCCCGTTCGCGGCCCGCGCCCGCGGGTCCTCGCTTGCAGGAGCACCCGCGAGCGGCGTTTCCCACCGTCCCATCGGAGGACCACCGCATGAGTGCCTCGAGGCCATCCGCAGCGGGTGCGCCGTGCGCCGACGATCGCCCGCTGGCCGGGCTGCAGGTGCTCGACTTCACCCGCGTGCTCGCGGGGCCTTTCTGCACCGCGATGCTGGCCGATGCCGGCGCCGACGTGCTGAAGGTGGAACCCTTCGAGGGCGACGACTACCGCCACATGGGGTTCCAGGTTCGGGGGCGAAGCACCAACTTCGCCTTCGTCAACCGCGGCAAGCGCAGCCTGTGCCTGAACCTGAAGAGCCCAGGCGCCGGTGAACTCATCGCGCGCCTGGCCCGCTGGGCCGACGTCGCCCTCGAGAACTTCAAGCCCGGCGTCGCCGACCGGCTGGGCATCGGCTATCCGCGCCTGGCGGCCATCAACCCGGGCCTCGTCTACTGCAGCATCTCCGGGTTCGGCCAGGAGGGCGAGTGGGCGCCGAGGCCCGCCTACGACGTGATCATCCAGGCGCTGTCGGGGCTGATGGCGGCCACCGGGGATCCCGACGGACCCCCCTACGTGGTGGGCGAGTCGATCGCCGACGTCTCCGCGGGGATCTTCGCCGCCTGGGGCGTGATGGCCGCACTCTGGCAGCGCAGCCGCACCGGCGTCGGCCGGCACCTCGACGTGGCGATGTACGACTGCCTGCTGTCCATGATGCCCACGCTCGTCTCGCGCGTGGTGGCGGGCGGCGCGCCCTGCGAGCGGGTGGGCAACCGCCACCTGAACTCGGCCCCGTTCGGCGCCTTCCGGGCCGGCGACGGCCTGTTCGTGCTCGCCGTGGCGAACAACAAGCTGTTCGCCCAGCTCGCGCACGCTCTGGGCGATCCGGCGCTGGCCGACGATCCGCGCTTCGCCTCGAACCCGCTTCGCAAGCGCAACGAGCGCGAGCTGCAGTCGATCATCGAGACGTGGGCGGCAACCCGCAGCGTCCGAGACGCGGTGGCCGCCCTGCAGGCCGGCGAGGTGCCCGCCGCCCCGGTGCTCGACGTCCGTCAGACGATCGAGCAAGGGCCGGCACGGGGGCGCGACCTGATCCGCACCCACCCCCTGGGCGATGGTGCTCAGGCCTGCCACATCGAGCAGCCCGTTCGCTTCACCGGCCTGCGTGCCCACCCGACGGCCGCGGCCCCCGAGCTCGGTGCCCACACCCGTGAGATCCTGCACACCCTGGGCTACGGACCGACCGATCTGGAACGCTTCGCCAAGGAAGGACTGATCGCATGAGCGCCGCCATCCAGCACGTCGACGACGCGAGCTTCGAAGCGATGATGCAGACCGTCGAGCGCTTCGTCCGGGAGACGCTCGTGCCGCTGGAGCAGCAGGTCGAGGACGAGGACGCGGTGCCGCAGCCGGTCATCGAGCAGATGAAGGCGCTGGGGTTCTTCGGGCTGTCGATCGATCCGGAGCACGGCGGCGCCGGGCTCACGGCCGAGCAGCAGGCCCGCTTCCAGATGGTGGTCAGCACCACCTCGCCGGCGTTCCGTTACGTCTACAGCTCCAACCTCGGCATCGGATCGCGCGGCATCGCCCTCGACGGCACGCCCGCCCAGAAGCGGCACTACCTGCCGCGCCTGGCCAGCGGAGCGCTGGTCGGATGCTTCGCGCTGACCGAGCCCGGCGCGGGTTCCGACGCGGGGGGCATCACCACGCGGGCGGTGCGCGACGGCGATCACTACCTCATCACCGGAACCAAGCGGTACATCACCAATGCCACGCGGGCCGACGTCTTCACCGTCATGGCCCGGACCGATCCGTCGTCCACCGGCGCCGCCGGCGTGAGCGCCTTCCTCGTGGAGCGGCGCACGCCCGGCGTGAGCATCGGCAAGCCCGAGAAGAAGATGGGGCACCGGGGCTCGCAGGTGGCCGACGTCGTCTTCGACGGCGTCCGCGTCCCGGCCCGCCAGCTGCTGGGCGAGCGCGAGGGCCAGGGCTTCCGCACCGCCATGCGCACGCTCGACCATGGGCGGCTGAACATCGCCGCGATGGCGGTCGGCATGGCCGAACGCCTGCTGCACGAGGCGCTGCAGTACGCCGCCGGGCGTCGGCAGTTCGGTCGACCCATCATCGACTTCCAGCTGATCCAGGCGATGCTGGCCGACTCTCAGGCCGACCTCCAGGCCGGTCGGGCCATGACCCTCGACGCGGCACGACAGCTCGATGCCACCGGCGCCGCGATCAAGGAAGCGGCGGGTGCGAAGTACTTCTGCTCGGAGATGCTCTGTCGGGTCGCCGACCGCACGGTGCAGATCTTCGGCGGCGCCGGCTACATCGCCGACTACCCCATCGAGCGCATGTACCGTGACGCGAGGCTGCTGCGAATCTACGAAGGCACCAGCCAGATCATGCAGCTCGTCATCGCCCGACAGCTCGGTCGTGAGCACGGCATCGCCGTTGCCCACTGAATGCCTGCCCGACCCGAACGTCCGAGGCCACGCCCATGATCGCCCCCGAGGCCGGTCCGTTCGCGCTGCAACCGGGCGCCCTCACCCTCGACGACCTGCGCACGCTCCACGGCGGGGCCCTGCGGCTGGCGCTGCCCGAGACCGCCCGGGCGGCCATCGATGCCAGCGCTGCCGTGGTGCAGCGGGCGGCCGCCGGCACCGCGCCGGTCTACGGGGTCAACACGGGCTTCGGCCGGCTGGCCTCCACGCGCATCGACGCGGCCGACCTCGACCGGCTGCAGTGGAACCTGATCCGCAGCCATGCAGCGGGCGTGGGGCAGCCGCTGTCGGCGCCGGTGGTGCGACTGATGATCGCGCTGAAGGCGGCGAGCCTGGCGCGCGGCCATTCGGGCGTTCGCCGCAACGTGGTGGATGCCCTGATCGCCGCCTACGACGCGGGTCTCGTGCCGCTGGTGCCGTGCCAGGGCTCGGTGGGGGCCTCCGGCGACCTGGCGCCGCTCGCGCACCTCACGCTCGCGCTGATGGGCGAGGGCGAGTGCCTGGTGGACGACCGGCGCCGTCCGTCGGCCGAAGTGCTGGCGCAGGCAGGCATCGCACCGCTGCGCCTGGCGGCCAAGGAAGGCCTGGCGCTGATCAACGGCACGCAGACCAGCACGGCGCTGGCGCTGCACGCGTTCTTCACCTTCGAGCCGGTGCTCGAGGCGGCGCTGGTGGTGGGGGCGCTCACCGTCGACGCGGCGCGCGGCAGCGACGGGCCGTTCGACCCGCGGGTGCACGCGTTGCGGGGGCAGCCCGGGCAGATCGACGTGGCCGAGGCCTATCGGCAGCTGCTGGCCGGCAGCGCCATCCGGGCCAGCCATCGGGAAGGCGACGACCGGGTGCAGGACCCGTACTGCCTGCGTTGCCAGCCGCAGGTGGTGGGCGCCTGCCTCGACCAGCTGCGCCACGCCGCCGCCGTGCTGGTCCGCGAGGCCAACGCCGTCACCGACAATCCGCTGGTGTTCGCCGATGCCGGCGAGCTGGTGTCGGGCGGCAACTTCCACGCCGAGCCGGTGGCCCTGGCCTGCGACGCAATGGCGGTGGCCATCGCCGAGGTGGGCGCCATCGCCGAGCGCCGCATCGCCATGCTGATCGACGCCGGCGTCTCCCGGCTGCCGCCGTTCCTCACGCCGCAGCCCGGCCTGAACAGCGGGTTCATGATCGCCCACGTCACCGCGGCGGCGCTGGCCAGCGAGAACAAGAGCCTCGCCCACCCGGCCAGCGTCGACAGCCTGCCCACCAGCGCCAACCAGGAGGACCACGTGTCGATGGCCACCTTCGCGGCGCGCCGCCTGCAGCCCATGATCCACAACGTCGCGCACATCCTGGGCGTGGAGTGGCTGGCCGCCGCGCAGGGCATCGAGTTCCTGGGCCCCCTGGCCAGCAGCGCCGCGCTCGAGCGGGCCCACGCCCTGCTGCGCGAGGCCTGCCCCGCGATGATGGAGGATCGGCACCTCGCACCCGACATCGCCGCCGCCACGGCCCGCGTGGCCGATGGCAGGCTGGCGGGGGTCCTGCGCTCGCAGCCGGGCTGCCCGCGGCTGTGGCCGCAGCCCTAGGGCGCGCGCAGGCAACCGCCGCTCACCCGGGTGCCGCGCGTGCCCGGGGCAAGCACGCCACCGGAGTCAGTAGCTGGTCGGCCAGGTGCGCATCAGGTGCTCGCCCACGCCCCCCGTGAGGCGCAGCGACAGCGCGTCCAGCAGCCGGCCGAGCGTCTCGCGCGTGTCCTCGGGCAGGATCACCAGGTGGCCGTTGTAGGCCGAGGCCATCTCGTAGGCCGAGGTGTCGAGCGCCATCTGCGCCAGCAGCCCGGCGTAGCGCGCCGGGTCGTCCTCCTGCCTCACGCCGTGCACGATGGTGACCGCGTGGCGCGGGTCCATGAAGTTGATCTCGGCGCTCGGCCACATCAGCACCACGTCGGCGTTGCCGCCGCCCCCCATGTTCAGCACCGCCTGGCCGTAGGTCTTGCGCACGATCAGCGAGATCTTCGGGACCGTCACCAGCGACAGCGCGTTCATCCAGTTCATCACGCGCCCGATCGCGCCGTTGCGCTCGCCCTCGATGCCGATCAGGAAGCCCGGCTGGTCGACCATGAAGACCAGCGGCACGTTGAACGAGTCGCACAGCACCATGAACGAGGTGGCCTTGTTGCAGGCCGCCACGTCGATCGCGCCGCCCTTGTGCAGCGGGTTGTTCGCCACGAGGCCCACCACGCGGCCGTCGATGCGCGCCAGCGCCGTGACCAGGTTCCTCGCGTGGCGCGGCTTGAGCTCGAGCATCGACCCCGGGTCGACGAAGCAGTCGATCACCCGCTTCATGTCGTAGACCCGGGTGCGCTCCAGCTCGAGCACCTCGCGGATGCGGCGCCCGTCGGGCGGCTGCGGCGGGCCGGGCGCGCGCGGCGGCGGCTCGCCATGGTGCGAGGGCAGGTACGACAGGAAGCGGCGGACCGCGTCCATCGCCTGCGCGTCGGTGTCGACCACCGCGTCGGCCATGCCGGTCACCTCGGCGTGCATCCGCCAGCCGCCGAGATCCTCAGGCTGCATCGCCTCGCTGATCGCCATCGAGGTGAGCTTCACGCTCGAGACCGCCATCACCGCGCCCCGGCGCATCACCACGTAGTCGGACAGCGCCGCATACCACGACGACGAGCCGTAGCAGTGCCCCAGCACCGCCGACACCCAGGGCGACTCGCGGATCCGCCGGTACTGGGTGGGCCGGTCGCCGGCGCCGATGCCGCGCGCGCCCATCACGTCGGGCATCCGGGCGCCGGTGGACTCGCCGAAGAACACCATGGGCAGGCCGCGACGGGCGGCGAGGTCCTTCAGGTGGCCGATCTTGCGCCCGTTGACGGCGGCGCTGGAGGCGCCCATCACGGTGAAGTCGTTCGAGACGATCCCCACCTCCCGGCCGTCCACCCGCCCGAGCCCCGAGATCTTGCCGTCGGCCGGCGTGCGGTCGCGCGTGTCGGGACGGATGGACTGGGCGAACAGGCCGAACTCGAGGAAGCTGCCCGGATCCACCAGCCGCTCGATGCGCTCGCGCGCGTTCAGCAGCCCGCGCTCGCGCAGCCCGGCGAGCTTGGCCTCGCCCCCCATCGCGCGGGCGGCCCGGGTGCGCTCGGCGTGCTCGCGGTCGATCGCTGCCCAGCGCTCGGCGGCGCCACCGCCGCTGTTCGGAGTCGTCATTGGAGCTCTTTGTGGAGGGCGGCCTGCTGGGCGTAGTCGCGCTCGAGCAGAGCGGCGAGCTCGGCCCGCGTGCTCGTCTGCATGTCGACGCCGCGCGCGGTCATCTGCGCGACCAGCTCGGCCGCGGCCGCGGCCGCCTGCGTGGCGGCCGCCAGCCGCGCGAGGATGGGCTCGGGCACGCCGGCGGGCGTGTACACGCCGAACCAGCTCGGCGCCGGCGCGTCCTGAACGCCCGCCTCGAGGAAGGTGGGCACGTCGGGCAGCGAGGGCGAACGCTTCGGCGAGCAGAGCGCGATCGCCTTGAGCTTGCCGCTCTTCAGGTGCGGCAGCAGCACCGGCACCAGTGCGATCACGGTGTCGGTGTGACCGGCCATGGTGTCGGCCGCGGCCTGCGCGCCGCCCTTGTACGGCACGTGCATCAGGTCGATGCCGGCGCGTCTGTTGAGGGTCAGCACCTGGGTTGCGAGCGAGGCCGAGGCGATCGTGATCTTGCCCGGCCGCTCGCGGGCGAGCCTGATCAGCGACGGCGCGTCCGAGGCCTGGAATCCGGGGTTGGCGGCCACCACGAACGACATGTTCGCGAGCAGGCCCACCGGCGCGAGATCCTTGAAGACGTCGATTGCAGGCGCGGGCCCGAAGTGCGGGTTGGACGCGAGCCCGCTGGTGCCGAAGTAGATGGTGTAGCCGTCGGCGGGGCTGCGCGCCGCGGCCTCGGTGCCGATGTTGGTCTGCGCACCGGGCCGGTTGTCGATCACCACCGGCTGGCCGAGCTGCCGGCCGAGCTGCTCGACGAAGGCCCGCGCCAGGATGTCGGTGCTGCCGCCCGGCGGGTAGGGCACGATCATCTTCACCGGCCGTGCCGGGAACCCGGCCTGGGCGCGCGCCGCGGCGGGCCACGCCCAGGCGGCGGCCGCGGCGGCGGCGCCGGTCAACAGGTCTCTCCTGCGGTTCACGTCTGCTCCTCCCGCCCCGGTGGGCTGTCTTCGGGCCAGTGTAGGCAGCGCCCACGCGGGTCGTCAACACAGTTGTCCAAATCGTTGCCCGCCGCCGCGATCCCGGGCAAGCTCACCGCCGGACCCACCCTCGCGCCCGCCATGTCCCGCACGCCCGCCCGCGCCTCGTTCGACGACGCCCGCCGCCTGGGGATCGGCCGCCTGCTGCTGATGGCCCGCCGCGACTTCGCATCGCGCCTGCGCGCGCGGATGATCGGCGCGGGCGAGCCCTGGCACTCCTCGATGATGATCTCCTCGTACCTCGACAGCGGTGGCACCCGCAGCGGCGAGATCGCGCGTCGCATGGGGGTCTCGAAGCAGGCGGTCGGGCGGATGGTGCGCGACCTCGAGGCGCTGGGGCTGCTGGTGCAGGAACCCGACCCGCTCGACGGCCGCGCCTCGCGCGTGTGCTTCACCGACGAGGGCCTGCGCTACATGCGGCGCATGCACCGGCAGATCGACGCGATCGAGCGCGACTACGAGGCGCTGCTCGGGACCGTTCGATTCGCGGCGATGCGCGAGGGCCTGCGGGTCGTCGCCTACGGCGACGACCCGCCGCCCGACCCGCCGGCGCGCCCCTGAGCCCTGCCGGTCGGGCGGGGTCCGCCGCGGCACCCCCGGGCGCCGGTGCCGTGCGCCGCGGGCGCGCCTCCCCGTGTCGCGCCCCGTCCGGTCGCACGGCACCGGCAGTCAGTGCGTCACTTCGCCACCGTGGCCGCCGCGATGCCGGCCAGCGCGGGGCCCACCTGCGCGGCGGGCGGGCAGTCGCGGGCGCCGTGCCGGTGCACGACCCACTGCGGGTCGTTGTAGCCCAGCCAGGTCTGCCCGGCCTCGTCGGCCCACACCAGCGCCTTCATCGGGAGGTCGATGCCCACGAGCTGCGCGCAGCGCATCAGCGGCGTGCCGGCCTGCGGGTTGCCGAACACCAGCAGTTCGGTCGGGCGCAGTCGCATCGGGGTTCTCCTGGAGAGGGTCGGTGGGCACGCGGCCCGCAGCCGTACGCGAGCGGGGCCGCCGGAGGACTCATTCGCCGGCGGGCGCCGTCCGGTTACAGCGCAGCGGGCAGGGAGGCTCGCCCGACGGCGGGCACACGCAAGCGGGTCGCCGAGCCCCGTCAGGCCATCCACAGCATCAGCCGGTCGCCGGCGAGCAGCGCGGCCGCGTCGCGGCTCGCCGACGCCACCCACCGCTCGACGGCCCCCTGCGCCTCGGGCCCCGGCCGGACCTCGCCGGTGTCCACGTCCACCACGAGCGTGCCGCCCCAGTCCTGCGCCGGCAGCAGCAGCCATCGGCCCACGCGGGCCGATGCGTCCGGCTCGCGGTCGCCGAGCCGGTGGTTGCTCAGGCCCGTGGCCACCCGCTGCGGCACCAGCCGCGCGCCCTCGGCGCGGTAGCGGTGCAGCACCCCGCCGATGTGCGGGGTGTGCACCGCCCAGAGCACCACCTCGGTGGGCGCCACACTCGCCGGCGACAGCCAGCGGTGGCGCGTGCCGATCGGCGGCCCGGCCGCCGCCACTTCCAGGTCGGCCGCTGCCCCCGGAGCGGCGGCCACCACCACCAGCTGCGCCCCCAGCGGCCCCGCCTGCACCGTCACCAGCCCGGTACGGCCGTCGGGCAGGCGCCACGGGCGCAGCAGGCGATCCTCGAACACCTCGGGGTCCGCGAGCGCCATTGAGCGGATCGGCTCCAGGCCGTGCCGCTCGAGCCAGTCGATCCGCGTGGCCTCGATGCCGTCGCCCAGCACCGCATGCCGGTAGCGCTGCCCATCGGGCCCGCCGAGCACCGCCACGTGGCCGCCGTCGGCGCGGCCGTCGAGGTCCACGACCACCGGCTGCGCGTCGGGCAGCACCGAGTGGCGGCTGCGTGCGGTCGCGCGCCAGCGTCCGCGCCCGTCGTCCTCCAGCCGCGCGAGCACGGTGCGCTCCGGCGGCCCGGTCACCGCGATCACCGCGAACGGCAGCACGCACAGGCCCGCGTGCGGGGCGATCACCTCGTCCGACCGGCTGGGCGCGGCGTCGGTCCGTGCCGCGTTCAGGACCCAGCCCGCGACTGCCCCCCAGGCGAGGATCCGGCGGCGCACATCGCGATCGGGGT
>Ga0169931_10014060_pt1 | contig 10864 bp, 9 predicted proteins | sample Kivu_15m_20L_FD_129675 | JGI IMG/M metagenome (GOLD analysis project Ga0169931, IMG submission 129675) | Freshwater microbial communities from Lake Kivu, Western Province, Rwanda to study Microbial Dark Matter (Phase II) - Kivu_15m_20L... | ecosystem: Environmental > Aquatic > Freshwater > Lake ... | reverse complement strand
TTGAGAAACGAATAGCCGAGACCTGCAACGAGGACGATGATCAGAAATGATCCTGTACCGGGACCAACCATCCCGTCGTAGAAACCGATTCCGATACCGGCTGAGATCGCGATGACGTAGTGCCGGCCGCCCGCTGGGAACCGAAGAGACTCCTCCACACCCAACCTCGGTCGAAGGAGGAGGAAGAGCCAGACGGCAGCCAGGGCCACGACGATGATCGGGTCAATGATCTCTTTGGGAAGCACGACAGCTGTGCGTGCGCCTAGGAGCGCGGCAAGGAACGCAGCACCCGCCATGGGTAAGGCGGTCAGAAGGTGTGGTCGAATCGAGCGCAGATAGGTGACTGCCGCGGTGGCGGTGCCAAAGACACTTGCGACCTTGTTCGTTCCCAGCGCAACGGTCGCCGGCGACTGGGGATACGCGAGCAGGAGCGCAGGCACCTGGAGCATGCCCCCGCCCCCCGTCACCGCATCGACCCACCCCGCCGCGAGGGCAGCGATCAGCAGCAGTGTGAGGGTCGCCGGGTCCAACCCGTCGATCATGAAGTGTGAACCAGACCCCGCAGGTGCTCGCCGATCTCCGACACCGGGACATCGGTGCGGTCACCGGTCCGACGATCCTTGACCTCGATGACCCCGGTGGCGAGACCCTTCCCGACGACAACGATCGTAGGAATCCCGAGCAACTCGGAGTCGTTGAACTTGACCCCCGGGGAGACACCCCGCCGATCGTCGATCAGGACACGAATGCGATCAGAGTTCAGTCCATCCGCCAGCGTGTTCGCGAAGGCGTAAGCCGAGTCTTCTTTGCCTGCAATGACGATATGGACATCGGCAGGCGCAACCTCGCGGGGCCACAGGAGGCCCTTGTCATCGTGATGCTGTTCGGCGATCGCAGCAACTGCGCGCGAAACCCCGATGCCATAGGAGCCCATAGTGACCGTGACGAGCGTCCCTGTCTCGTCGAGTACCTGCAAATCGAGCGCCTCCGCGTACTTTCGACCGAGTTGGAAGATGTGCCCGATCTCGATCCCGCGAGCGATGGTGAGTGCGGCGCCACACTCGGGACAGGGATCGCCCTCGACGATCTCTGCGACATCGATAACGCCATCGGGGGTGAAGTCGCGGCCACACACGAGATCGAAGACATGTCGCCCAGTCTGGTTCGCCCCTGTGATCCACCGGGTCCCGTCCACGACTCGGGGATCGACGAGGTAGCGAAGACCGTGCACTTCGCCCAACGACTCGGGTCCGATGTATCCCTTGACCAGGGCTGGGTAGCGGGTGAAGTCCGCCTCGTCGAAGGGCCGCACGGCCAGGGGATGGACGGCCGCTTCCAGCCGTCGAAGATCGACATCACGATCCCCGGGAACGCCAATGATGAGCGGTACTTCCCGTCCCTGGACGTCTGTGGTCATCAGGATCACGTTCTTCAAGGTATCGGCCGCCGTCCAGTCTCGGTCCGACCTCCGGAACGCGTCCGAGTTGGCGACGGCCACCAGGGACTCGATGGTCGGCGTGTTCGGCGTTTCCTCCACATGCGCTGCGGGTGCATCCGCAGCAGGGCTCGGTGACGCTGCAACGGTTCTCATTGCTTCGACATTGGCGGCATAGGAACAGGCAGTGCACTTGACGAAGGTATCTTCACCGACCGGGGTCGGGGCGAGGAACTCTTCGCTCTTCGAGCCTCCCATGGCCCCAGACATCGCCCCCACGATGATGTACTCGAGCGCGAGCCGAGTGAATGTCGAGATGTATGCATCGCGGTGGCGGGCATACGAGCGCTCAAGACCTTCGTCGTCGACGTCGAAGGAATAGGAATCCTTCATGACGAATTCCCGACCTCGCAGGATTCCCGCTCGGGGGCGTGCCTCATCCCGGTACTTCGTCTGGATTTGGTAGATGCACAAGGGAAGGTCCTTGTAGGACGAGTACTCCCCCTTGACCATGAGGGTGAACATCTCCTCATGCGTCGGACCGAGCAACATGTCATTGCCCCTACGGTCCTGGAGACGGAACAGATTGTCCCCGTACTCCGTCCATCGGCCCGTGCGCTCGTACGGTTCACGCGGCAACAGGGCCGGAAAGTGCACTTCCTGGAAACCAGCCGCATCCATCTCTTCTCGAACAATGCGCTCCACGTTTCGGTACACGCGATACCCGAGCGGCAGCCAGCTGAAGATCCCCGGCGCCACCCGACGGACGTACCCGGCGCGCACCAGGAGTCGGTGACTGGGAACCTCCGCGTCAGCTGGGTCGTCACGGAGAGTGCGCACGAAGAGTTCGGACATGCGCAGGATCATGAGCCGAACCCTATCCAGCAGTCCGGCTCGCGCCGGCTAGAAAAGGATCGTGGCGAAGGTGCCGTGGCGATGGAACCCGACCTGCGCGTAACTCTTCCGTGCTGGGGTGTTGTAGCTGTTCACGTAGAGAGAGACGACCGGTGCGATGTCCCGCTGAGCGGCACGCACCACGGCGGCCATGCCACCAACGGACAGGCCTCGGCCACGGAGATGCGGGGGAACCCACACTCCCTGGATCTGACAGGCACGTGCGCTGGCAGCACCGACCTCGGCCTTGAACTCCACCGTGTCTCCCGCCAGACGAACGAAGGATCGCCTCTCACGCACCAGGTCTGACACACGTGCCCGGTACAGGGTTCCCGCTCCCCCTGCCAGTGGAGAGACGCCGACCTCTTCCGAAAACATCTCCACGCACGCGGGGAACAGGACATCCACATCGGCGATCGTCGCGTACCGCACCAGTGGATCCGACTCGACTACGGGTTCCCGATCGTGGACCAGCAGCAGTTGTTCGTCCCGCACTTCGCGGGCTGGACCCCACGCGGGCTCGAGGAGTCGCCAGAGGTCGAGTACCTCATCGGCGTTCCCCACGATCGACGAACATCGCCTCGGCATCCGGCGCACGTGATCAGCGAAGGCCGCTCGGGCAGCCACAGTGGTTTCTATCGGGACGAGGTTTGCTCCGTAGTAGAACGCGGATTCGAGCGTGTCGCCGCGCTGATACCCCCATACCTCTCCGCCGAGGCGATAGGGATCCAGTCCCGCGATTCGTGTTCGACCCTCAATGAAGCAGTGGACAACGGGATCGCGATCGAACAGGGGAAGCAATTCGTTGATATCCGACCCGACGAGGGGTCTCACCACCCCCACAGAGTCAGCATGGATAGTCAGAACTACCCCGCAACGATCTCGGGGCTGCCGGTGCCACCCTCCATGGTCTCGGCCAACTTCATCGCTTCCTCAATCAGCGTCTCCACGATCTGCGACTCGGGGACAGTGGCGATGACTTCACCTTTGACGAAGATCTGCCCCTTACCGTTGCCCGAGGCCACGCCGAGATCTGCCTCGCGCGCCTCACCCGGGCCATTCACGACACAACCCATGACCGCGACACGGAGTGGGACATCGAGACCCTCGAGACCCGCGGTGACCTGCTCGGCCAGCGTGTACACATCGACCTGGGCCCGTCCGCACGAGGGACAGGACACGATCTCCAGCCCGCGCTGACGAAGGTTCAATGACTCGAGGATCTGAATACCGACCTTGACTTCCTCAACCGGGGGCGCGGAGAGTGACACGCGAATGGTGTCACCGATACCGCGAGACAGGAGACCACCAAATGCGACAGCGGACTTGATCGTGCCCTGGAACGCGGGCCCGGCTTCCGTGACGCCGAGGTGCAGCGGGTAGTCGCACTGCTCGGCGAGTTGCATATAGGCCTTCATCATGATGACGGGGTCATGGTGCTTCACCGAGATCTTGATGTCTCGGAAATCATGCTCCTCGAACAGGGACGCCTCCCATAACGCGGACTCGACGAGCGCCTCGGGGGTTGCCTTCCCGTACTTCTCGAGCAACCGCTTGTCGAGGGATCCCGCATTGACCCCGATCCGGATCGGAGTTCCCACGTCCTTCGCAGCACGGGCGATCTCGGCAACCTTGTCATCGAACTGCTTGATGTTCCCAGGATTCACACGTACACCAGCACAGCCCGCCTCCAGGGCCGCAAACACGTACTTGGGTTGGAAATGGATGTCTGCAACCACCGGGATGCCGGACTTCCGCGCAATTGCGGGAAGGGCATCCGCATCATCCTGCGAGGGCACGGCGACACGCACGATCTGACAGCCCGCGGCAGTCAACTCGGCAATCTGCTGGAGCGTCGAGTTCACATCCGCGGTGAGCGTCGTGGTCATCGACTGGACACTGACGGGGGCGTCGCCGCCCACGGCAACAGAATGTGTGGGATGACGCAGGAGGATCTGGCGGGTGGGACGACGGGCCGCGACCGTGGGGGGTGGCGCTGCGGGCAGACCGAGATTGATCGTCACCCCAGCATTATTGCCGCTGATGCTCGTTGCGCCCCTGCGGCGGGGTCACCCGAGTGTGATCGGTTTCACCAGGTCGGCCCAGATGACGATCACACCGGCCCCGAGGAGGACGGCGGCGACGACATAGGCAACGGGAAGGAGCCGGGCGGTATCCACGGGTCCCGGATCAGGCCGACCGGTGAGCCGCGCAAGGGTGCGACGGGCTCCTTCGTACAGCGCTGCCGCGATATGGCCACCATCGAGGGGCAGGATCGGCAGAAGGTTAAACAGGAAGAGAAAAAGATTTAACGACGCGGCGAGCCCCAGGAAAATCGCGATTCTCCCCTCGACGGGGTCATCCAAGGCAGCGATCTCACCGCCGAGCCTGCTTGCGCCCACCACACTGACCGGGCTGTCCAGTTCACGATCCCCCCCGCCGATGAGGGTCTCATCCACGAGCTCGTAGAGGCGCACCGGCAACGAGATGAGCGCCGCGACACTGTCCTGTGTCAGCGACCACATGAACGGGGGGACACTCGATATCGGCTGTCCCTCGTATTCGATCGCGGGGCGGATTCCGACGAACCCAACCGTCTCCGTGCCTCCGGCAGGTTCTCCGTCAGCGGTGAGCACGGGGCGCTCGATCTCGGCGATGGTCACGGGAAGGGAGAGCCGCATTCCCTCGCGCACGACAACGAGGTCCACGGTACGTCCAGGGTTGTCACGGATCCAGGCGGTGGCCTCATCCCATTGATTTGTCTCGATCGGCCCCACCCCGATCAGCCGGTCACCCGCGCGCAGCCCGGAGGCCACCGCGGGGGAGGCACTCGATCCGGTGGGACAGGCACCGGACGGAAGGGTGTCGACGGTTCCCGCACTGGATGTCGGTGTACACGCCACGATCCCGTCGATGTGAGATGTTGGTGCCGGAGTTCCGATGCCGACCAAAACGATTCCGAAGAGGATGAAGGCCAGGACCAGATTCATCACCGGTCCGCCGAGCATGATGATCAATCTCTTCCACACTGGGAGCGTGTAGAACGTCCGACCTTCATCACCCGGCTGAATCTCCTGCACCGAGGCCTGACGGGCGTCCGCGATCATCGCGGCGAATCGGCCCGTGCTCATGGAGCGGGATGTTCCGTCCTTTCCGGGCGGCAGCATTCCGATCATTCGGATGTACCCGCCGACGGGGAATGCCTTGATCCCGTACTGGGTTTCTCCCCGCGTCCGCGACCAGAGGGTGGGCCCGAATCCCACCATGTACTGGGTGACCCGTACACCGAAGATCTTTGCCGGGATCAGGTGGCCGATTTCATGCAGCGCAATCGACAGGCCAATGAGCAGGACGAAGAGCGTGATGCCCACGATCTCCATGCCCATGTCCCCATTCTCCCCGGTGGGTGAGACGTCGCCACAGCCCCCGAGGATCCCTCACGCGATCATGAGTGCCGCAGCGCGATCCCTCGCCCATGCGTCGGCGTGACGCACCGATTCGAGCGTCACCTCACCGGAACCCACCCAGGTACTCCCCAGGTGCTCGTCCAGGACGCGCGCCACCGTCGTGACGATTGAAGGAAAGGCGAGCCTGCTGTGCAGGAATTCCTCCACGCATACCTCGTTCGCCGCATTCAGAACGGCAGGGGCTGTACCGCCCGCCTCACCCGCGGTACGCGCCACGCGTATTGCCGGGAACACGTCCTCGTCCACGGGCTGGAACTCCCACGTCGTGGCGGCCGACCACGAGCAGGCCGGCGCCGCCGCGGGAACCCGGGCCGGCCAGTCGAGTCCCAGGGCGATCGGCAGGCGCATATCCGGAGGGCTGGCCTGACAGATGGTCGAGCCATCCACGAACTCGACCATGGAGTGAACAATCGACTGGGGATGGACGACCACGTCGATCGAGTCGAAGGGAACGTCGAAGAGCAGATGGGCCTCGATCACCTCGAGTCCCTTGTTCATCATCGTGGCCGAATTGACGGTGACAAGTGGGCCCATGGTCCAGGTCGGATGCGCAAGTGCCTGATCCGGCGTCACCGACGCCAATGCCTCCGCAGCCCACCCTCGAAACGGGCCGCCACTCGCTGTCAGGACTAGGCGACGTACTTCGTGCGTGGAGCCTGCGCGCAACGCCTGCGCGATCGCCGAGTGCTCGGAGTCGACAGGAACGATCTGCCCCGGCCGAGCGCGAGATCGCACGAGGTCGCCGCCGATGATCAAGGACTCCTTGTTGGCCAGCGCAACGACCGAGCCGGCGGACAGGGCCGCCAGCGTCGGGGTCAACCCTGCAGCGCCTGCCACCCCGTTGAGAACGACATCGCACTCCATCCCCGCGATGGACTCGAGGGCCTCGGGCCCGGCCACGATCCGGGGGATGCGCGCATCCCCCTGGGCATACCCGCGCTCCTTCGCCCAGGCGTAGAGCGCCAACTGCAGATCCTGAGCGCTCGTCGCGTGGGACACAGCGACGGTCTGGGGTTGAAACTCGAGTACCTGCTCGATGAGGAGGTCGAGGCGGGATCCCGATGCTGCAAGGCCCGTCACGATGAATCGGTCACGGTTCCGCCGAATGACGTCGAGGGCCTGGGTACCGATCGATCCCGTGCTGCCGAGGATCACCACCCGACGCACGTCAACTCCGGGGCGGTGCCATGTCGAAGAACTGCTGTCCCAAGCGGAGAACTTGCGCGTCTGTCAGGTCATCGACGTCAACACGGACATCGCCGAGGATGGCCCGCGCGATATCGCGTTCGTGCTTCTCCACATACGCGATGAATTGGTGGGACGCATTCGCCTTACCCGACCCATGCCCGAGGACGAGGATCGCATCCGCACCCCTCACCTGGTGAGCGAGTGACCGCCAGACTTCCACGTCGTCGGGATCGTAGAAGCCACTGAGGGTTCCCGCCTTGGAATGCAGGTGGCGGTGGTAACCCCGCGGATCCGATGGAACGACCCGCTCGGGTCGCGGTGATCCCTCCAGGACGTAGATCCGAGACTCCGCATAGTCGATCGCGACAGCGATGAACCGCCCAGCGACGTCGATGACATTCGCGACGCCGTGCGGACCGGGTACTTCCACCGGTTCGCTCATGCGCTCGGCTCCACTCCGGCGGCGGACAGCATGTGTCGGAGGTCGATGACCTGCTGGGTGGAAAGTTCCTTGCCGTGATTGGGATCAAAAACCTGCATCTGGCCACCGATCGTGATGTGCCAGGAACCGTTGTGCTTCTCCTCGAGGGTGCCCACCGCGTCCAACAGGGTCGTCACGTCGTGCCAGGTCAGGTTGTGGCTCACCGGGTGGGCGAACACCTTCTCCAAGACGGATATCTGCTTGTGATTGAGATGATGTCCGCCGATGTCATGGCCCTGGGATTTCGTCATCCCAGCAGTCTAGGGCGCCACTACAGATCGAGGTCGGTCAAGACCAGCACCTTGTCATAGGTGAGGTCCTGCATGGCGAACCGCAGGCCCTCCCGACCGACCCCCGACGCCTTGATTCCGCCGTAAGGCATTTGATCCGCACGGAAGGTGGGCGCGTCGCCGATGATTACCCCGCCCACATCAAGTTCCCGATGGGCGCGAAAGATCTTCTGAATGTCGTGGGTGAATACACCGGTCTGTAGTCCAAAGCGGGAGTCATTCACCAGGGCGATCCCCTCGTCGAAGTTCGCAATCGTCTGCACAGACATCACCGGTCCGAAAACCTCCTCACAGGACAGCTTCACGTGGGCCGGGACATGGGCAAGCAGGGTCGGCTCGATGAAGGTTCCGACCCTTCCACCGCCCGTGAGGACTCTCGCACCCTCGCCGGTTGCCTCGTCGATCCAGGCCATCACTCGCTCTGCTGCGGACTCGCTGATCACGGGGCCCACGACGGTGGCGGGATCCCACACGTCCCCGCTCGGGAGTTCGGCCACCGCAGTCGTCAGTGCGGCGATGAAGCGATCAGCAATAGCGTGCTCGACAAATACCCGCTGGACCGACACGCATGTTTGCCCTGCTTGTGAATTGCCGTACATCGCGATTCGCTGAGCCGCCCACGCGATGTCCGCATCGCGTGAGTAGTCGTCAAGAACGATGGCTGCGGCATTACCACCGAGTTCCAGGATCACGTGTTTGGACGCAGCCTCACGCTTAATCGCGAATCCGACGGATTCCGAGCCTGTGAACGAGATCACGGGCAAACGTGGGTCGGACACCAAGGTGGGGGCGATGTCGTTGCCGACGGGGAGCACGGAGAACATCCCCGCTGGGAGATCCGTCTCGGCAAGGAGCTCGCCGAGGAGCAATGCACCCAGCGGCGTCGCGGGTGCCGGCTTGATGACGATCGGCGCGCCCACGGCTATGGCGGGCGCAACCTTGTGGGCAACGAGGTTGATCGGAAAGTTGAAGGGTGAGATGCCCAGGACCGGCCCGTAGGGAAAACGACGGATGATCGCCGCGCGCCTCTCTGTCGCCTTCTCGGTGTCAAGGCGCTGGAATTCACCATTGAAGCGGCGCGCCTCCTCCGCTGCCCACCGGAACGTGGACACCGCACGTGTTGCTTCCGCGCGCGCCCAGGTGATCGGCTTGCCGTTCTCCGACGTGATGAGTGCCGCCACTTCGTCCACCCGACGCGCGAGTCCATTCGACACATGCATGAGGCAGTCCGCACGAGCGGCCGCGGACATCGCTCGCCCGGTGGCACGCACGTCCCACGCCGCTGCGATGGCCCGCTCGGTCGCGTCCACGTCCGGGACGTGAACCCGCCCCACCACGGAGCCATCGCCGGGATGCACCACGTCGCGGAGGTTGCTGCCCATCCAGGGTGATCCGGCGATGAGACTCGGCCATTCCCGCACTCCGGCGCCTGCCTCACCCGACATGGGCACACGGTACCGATGCCGTTCGGACCCGTACGAGCACTGGCTGCACAACGACGGCCCTACGCTAGGGGGAAGGAGGCCATCATGACCGCAGTGTCCGTCGATAACGGGATAGTCCAGGAACGTCGACTCGTCACGTCCATTCCAGGACCAGTCTCCACCGCTCTCCTTGCGCGCAAGGATGGCGCAGTCTCTGCCGGAGTTGGCGTCACTCTGCCGGTGTTCGTCGACAGAGCGGGGGGTGGGGTGATCGTCGATGTCGACGGAAACTCCCTCATCGACATGGGATCGGGCATCGCCGTCACGACTGCCGGGAACGCAAACCCATACGTCGCCGATGCGGTTGCGGCCCAGGCGCATGCATTCACCCATACCTGCTTCATGGTGACCCCGTACGCGGGATACGTGGAAGTCTGCGAAGCACTCAACCGGCTCACGCCCGGCGACCACCCGAAGCGCAGCGCCCTGTTCAACTCAGGTGCGGAGGCTGTCGAGAACGCCGTGAAGGTGGCGAGAAGTTTCACACGTCGCCAGGCAATCGTGGTCCTCGAGCACGGCTACCACGGTCGCACGAACCTCACGATGGGTATGACCGCGAAGAACATGCCCTACAAGAACGGCTTCGGCCCCTTCGCCCCGGAGATCTATCGCGTCCCCACGAGTTACCCATTCCGCGATGGTCCCCATGGCGGGAAGGAAGTCGCGCTCTGGGCGACCACGCGCATTGAGAAGGAAATCGGGGGCCACAACGTCGCAGCGATCATCGTCGAGCCGATCCAGGGCGAAGGTGGATTCATCGTTCCTGCACCCGGGTACCTGACCGCCTTGGCCGAGTACGCGGCCGCCAACGGCATCGTGTTCGTTGCGGACGAGATCCAATCGGGTTTCTGCCGCTCGGGCGATTGGTTCGCCTCCGAACATGAGAACGTGGTCCCCGACCTCATCACCACTGCCAAGGGGATCGCGGGGGGAATGCCCCTGTCCGGACTTACCGGACGTGCGGACATCATGGATGCCGTGCATGCAGGTGGCCTCGGTGGCACCTATGGGGGAAACCCCGTCGCGTGCGCGGGAGCACTCGGAGCCATCCGCTGGATGGAGGAAAACGACGCCTGTGGTCGCGCGCGCGTGATCGAGTCGATCATGGTGCCTCGTCTCCGCGACATCCAAGCCAACTTCCCGCACGTCGGCGACATCCGTGGACGTGGCGCGATGCTCGCCATCGAACTCGTGGAGCCAGGGACCACCAATCCGAACGGCACCCTTGCGGCGGACCTGAACAAGTTCTGCCACCGCAACGGAGTAGTGACCTTGACGACAGGCACCTACGGCAACGTCTTCCGTTTCCTGCCACCACTCACCATGCCGGATCACCTTCTGGAAGAGGCCCTCTCGGTCCTCCAGCAGGGCTTCGAGGAGTGTGCGTAGGTCAGCGACCTTCCAAGAGGCCGGACGTGGGATCCCATGCACTCCCGGCCTTCCGTTTGGCCATGCCGCTCAACGCCTCGAGGACGACCCGGTTACCGAGGATCGCAGTGATATCGGCGTGATCGAATGGAGGTGAGACCTCGACTACGTCGATGCCCACCAACGGCACGTCGCAGGCGATCCGGCGCACCGCATCGAGGAGTTGCCGCGAGGTGAGGCCACCCGGTTCCGGGGTT
>Ga0169931_10014059_pt1 | contig 10864 bp, 21 predicted proteins | sample Kivu_15m_20L_FD_129675 | JGI IMG/M metagenome (GOLD analysis project Ga0169931, IMG submission 129675) | Freshwater microbial communities from Lake Kivu, Western Province, Rwanda to study Microbial Dark Matter (Phase II) - Kivu_15m_20L... | ecosystem: Environmental > Aquatic > Freshwater > Lake... | reverse complement strand
TGTTTTGGCTGGCTGATCAGCAACTGCCGGGCCGCCTCTGGCTTGGCGAAGACCTTCGCAAAGTTGTTACAGAAGTTGAACAAGATCGGGTGCAGCGATTCCGCAGCACTGGTCTTTCGCACGAGGAAATCGTCAAACGCGCCACGGCAGCTATGGCGCTGCCCAATCCGTCGGAGGTGCAGCACAAGCTCCACGAAATTGGCCTGGAAGCCGGTTACCGGGACTCGTCCGCTGTTGTACGGCTGCTGATTGCCGACCAGGAATATCGCCGGGGTTCTCAAGGGGGCAGTCTTCAGGAAATTTTTGCGATGGAGGACACACCTATCGAATACCTGATCCCTGATCTGCTACCAAAACCGGGCACCGTCCTGATCCACGGGCGCGGTGGTTGCGGCAAAACCATGGCCGTACTGACGCTCGCCAAGCACATTGCACGTGGGATCCCGTTTTCTGTGCGTGGGGCCGAGGTGCCGGTTGAACAGGGCAAGGTGCTGTGGCTGAACGGCGACCAAAACAGCCGCCGGATGCGTAAACAGTTCCAGGACTTGGAATTCACTGCTGATGATCCGGTTGTAGTGCAGAACAAGGTGTCGATGCTCTGGTACCCCTGGTTTATCCAGCAGATCGAGGAGCACCGCCCTTCGCTGGTGGTGTGGGACTCGGTGACGGCCTGTATGCGGGGTTGTGCCTACGACCAGAACAAAGCTGAGTACGCCGAGCCGATCTACTGGTACAGCGCCGAAAACGGCGAGAGCTTTCCGGCGACCACCATCGTCTTCATCCACCACTCCGCCAAGAGCGGCGACTTCAGGGGCACCTCTGCGCTCCAGGACGCCGTGGATGAGTCATGGGCTATCCACCGCCCGGATAAGTCCGAGCTGGAGCGTGTGGGGGCTTCTGCGCGGCTTATCACCATCGGTAAGAGCCGTGAAGGCAACGAGGGCAAGCAACTGGTGCTGCGCCAGCAGGAAGACCTGACCTTCTCGCTCCAGGACCTTCCAGCTATGGATGGTGTGGATTCCGCTAGCCCTGCGTCGATCATCGACCGCGTGCTCCAGCGCCTGCGGACCAAGGGCGTATCCATGACCAAAACGGAACTGAACGCTGACCCACTGCTGGGTGGCAGCGTCAGCGCCATCTCCAAATCACTCCAGCGTTTGGTTGATCGAGGTTTGGTCGTCGTTGAGGGAGCCCGCTCCAGCAAGCGCTACTTAGCAGTAGTCGCGCGCAGGGGGGGAGGAGGTACAAGTTGTCCTAAAGAGGAAAAAACCAGTGCTGGAGCTGGATCTGAAGAAAACGCTTGTCCCAGTTTGTCCCGTTTTGTCCCAAGTTGTCCCAAACTGGAGCCAGAACAGGTTGCCGGGACACCAAAAGGACAGGTTGGGACAAAACAGGACAAAATGGGACAGCCCGAAACGGCAAACCCCTTACGCGGCAATGGATCTAAGAGTTTGGGACAGCAGGACAGCGCTATCTTCACGCGCGAGGCATCAGAGCGCACCGCAAGTGAAATGAACCAACTCAAGCAGGCCGCATCGGAGGCCTGGAACTGACCATGACCTTTTTCTTTAACCTGCTGGTGGGGCTGCTTTTGGCAGCCTCACGGCTTTCCCGGAGTCTTTCGGTGTCTACTGCCCAGTCCAAACCAAGACCGCCGAGACGCCCCACGCTGGCCGTCATCAATGGGGCCGTGCCTGATGACGTGTTTGCGCTCATCCGCATGAGCTGGTTCAAAAAGGGCCGGCCCATCGAAGTCGAAGAGTTTCGGATCTTTGAGGGGGCCGAGGCCTACGCTATCTTTCATGGCGCTGTCGGCCAGGCCCTCCGCCAAGGCGCCGACGTATCCGTCGTGACCACTTACTCCGCTGAATCCCTTGGAATCCCTTCTGAAGCCGGCTGAACTGCTCGATCGCTTGATCCCACTAAGCCCCGCCGCGCAGGCGGTGCTGAATGCCTACTGGGCCGAGGCGGATCGACTAGACCGCGCCGTCACAGAAGCGGAGATGATTGCCGCTGCCCTGCGTGCTGCTGCCTTTCAACTGAGTTTTGGACACGCAACTGGTAGCGGCGTCTTATGTGAAGACGATCTGTTCGCCATTGCCGCCGAGCTGGAGGGTGCCAGTGCTTAACGACATGACTCGTTGCCACGGCACCGGCTGTCACCAGCGTCACCAGTGCGCCAGGCATACCGCACCCATTCCAGACAACGTGCTCTTGTCGTGGGCAGTAAACCTAAACCACGAACGGGCGCACCTCTGCGCGTACTTCATCGCTGCCGAGGTGGAGCAAGCCTAATGATCTCCTAATTTCAACCAAATTTGGACTTGTACATTGGCTGACAAACTTGATGAACTCAACCCGGGTAAGCGGCCCAGGGGGCGGGGACGTAACAAGACCGTCAACCTGCGGATGAGCCAGGAAGAAATCGACGTGGCTCGCACCCTTGGTAACGGCAACGTGTCGATGGGTGTCCGGTGGGCAGTGCGATACGCACACGACCGCCACATGCGGCCTGTCAGCCTGACCACCCTGTTACGGTCTGCTGCCGTACTGGCTGCCGAACTCGAAACCAAGCGGGTGTGAAGTTTTACAACTGGCCTACTGGTCGTTTAGCAGGGGGTGTGTAACACTAGTCATGCGGGGGCGAAAAGCTGCCGCGTACACCCGACCACACCGACTGCATGGACACCCACACCAGCTTTCCTTCTGAAAAACTCAGCCTGTGGTATTTCTCCGTTCGCTGGGCCATCTACCACGTTGAATCTTCGATAGCCCGGCGCGTTGAGCAAGGGTTTTCCACCACCTACGACGAGCAACAGCTAGTCAGACTGCAGGACCTTGAACAATTCCTGAAAATGTCCTGGGACGTTTGGATGGATGAACTGGCTACTACCTGCTGTCACGCTGTACAGGAGATGCCCAATGAACGCTGATGTGCTCGAAATTTACAACCTTACTTTCGGTCCTGATGGGCGTTGCGATGTTGAGGCTTTTGTCGATGACGCTGTTCTGGTCCGTAACCAGAATCACGAAGACCCAGCAGAGTGGGCACCTGCTTTGTGCAGAGGCACCTTCTACCTTTGTGAAGACGACGTAATGCCAGCCACTGATGCCGGAGTCCGACGCCTGCTTAGCGCACGAATCGACAACTGGGAAGTGGTGGATTGCTCGGATTGGGCAGACGACAGCTAAGAGCCTCCGTAACGAAGACTCTTACGACGACTGGTCCTACGGGACAGAACCCATTCCCTGCGATACGAGCTGGGTCAAGCCCCACACGCCCAACCAGCTCTTCATCGGCCTAGTTGATGCCTTCGTTAGCAGCGAGAGCATCAACCACGAGGTATTGGCTCGAATGGCGATGCAGACAATACTTCAGCTACCTGAAGAAACTTTGCTGCATCTGCGCTCCCAGTACCTGTCCAAGACCCTTTAGGTAGTACACTATCAACGCTTTACCTAGCACAATGCTCACTATCCTCTCTGATACACAAGTCCGCATTCTGTCGGACAGTATCAAGACCATCACCGAACATTTGGACAAGATCCACTCTGTCCTGGAGACGTCCCAGACCGTCAACTTCGAGATCAACAGCCCGGCAGTCAAAGCACCCAAGGCACCTACCCAAGCGAAGTCTCAAAGTAAGACTCGTGAGTCTCGCCGTGGACGGGGGCGTAGGGCACTTAGCACCAAGCAGGTGCTGGAGATCAAGCGGCGGTTGGCTGCTGGCGATGGAGCTACAGCAATCAGCCGCGACTACAAGGTCCACCTCACCACGATCAACTGCATCAAAACAGGCAAGACCTGGAAGCATGTTTCGTTGCAGCAGCCCGCCGCTGTGACTGTTCACGCATGATCCTCTGTGATACAGAGATCCGGGCCCTCTGTGCGGAGGGCCTTGTCGATCCTTACGACCCAGCGTTAGTCAATCCAGCCAGTCTCGATGTGAGACTCGGTGAGAACATCCTTGTCGAAGCGGAATTCACCTCGCAAATGCAACCGCGCTCTATTGCAAGGTTCACTGAGGAATATCCGTTTCTGCTTCAGCCACAAGAGTTCATCCTTGCGGAAACCGTTGAGACATTCTTCCTACCGTCGTTTGTGGCCGGGCAGTTTGCTCTTAAAAGTTCTAGGGCTCGATCCGGTATTGAGCACTTGATGGCTGGCTATTGCGATCCAGGTTGGCAGGGCTCCAAGCTCACGCTGGAACTGCAGAACGCACGGGCTTTCCATCCAGTTGCGCTGTGGCCTGGGATGCGTATCGGACAGATCGTGTTCCACACCATGTCAGCTAGTCCTGCAGAGGATTACTCCATCGTGGGACGCTACAACTTTGACCGACAAGTTACCGCTGCCAAACTATGAAACAGGATGTTGTTAACCACCCCAGTCACTACACGACTGGAAAAATTGAGGTCATTGATTTTATTGAGGACTGTGTAAAGCAAGCCCCTGACGCTGTTGTCGGGGGGCTCCAGTGGCAAGTCCTTAAGTACATGAGCAGGCTTTGGCTTAAGGAAAGTCCGCACATCGACGCCAGCAAAGCACGCTGGTACTTGAACAGGCTTATTGACAAACTTGATACCGAGGAATACCGCAATGGGTGACCACTACAAGTTTGAGATGATTCGCTCGGATGATGCAGCGCAGATCACGACTGCCTACAACGTCAAAATCAGAGGTGTTATGGCGTCAGATGTAATTGAAACGTTTACACACTTTCTGCAGGCGTGTGGCTTTCACCGCAATACGATTTTGGATGTTTACAGCCGGATGAGTGATGAATTGTCCGAGTTGTAAATCCGAAAACTACAAGGCTATTGATAGTCGTGTTTCAAAAAACGGGATACGGCGACGTAGGTATCTTTGCAAGGACTGCAAGGAACGTTGGAGCACTTTTTCGACAGGTAAAGAGGCAGAACCGATTGTTCGTTTTCCGCCTGTTAAAGCGCGCCGCTTGACGTCCCAGCAGGCTAAACAGATCATGCTGTCAGACAAAAGTACCTTGGCCTTGGCAGCGGAATATGGTATTTCGCACCAGGCAATCTCACAGATTCGCCTGGGGCAGACATACTCCTACATTTACCTCGAACTTCAAGAGCAGGGTTTTACTCTTGCAGGTCAGGGCGGTGTTTTCTGTGATGGGTGTAAGCACTGGAGCGGAGGCGCCTGTGGCTTTGACTTTCCTGATGCAGGTGGGGACTTTGCTACAGATTGTGTTCTTTACGAGGCGGCCTAGGGGACTAGGCTGCTACACTACAGGAGTTCGCCCTACCAGGCCCACACATGACAAGCGATTTTTGGACTGTCTCCACACTGGTTGCCGAGTTCAAACGCAAACTGGAGGTCATCGTCAAGCGCGATGGCAGCCGTCACATGATGGATGCCCACATCCCCTTCGACCTAATGACGGTGCTCGAAGACGATCTCATGCCTGCTCTGGAGGCCGCCATAACCTGCATTGAATGGGAGCCATTTGATGCATACCTCTGCCCCGGTGAACCGCCGATGAGTATGCAGGAAGTGCATACTGCCGCCCATGCTCAACACATGGAGCTGCACAACTGATGGCAAACGCACCGTTTCTGTACGGCATTGAGCATCTGCACACGCTGTTTAATGCCACCACCGTCGCCTTTGATTGTGAAACCACCGGCCTCCAGCCGGTTTTTGGTGGCCTGCGGCTGCTCCAGTTGGCAGCCATAGACCGGACCCCCTTGGTCATTGATTGCTGGGATCTAAGTGACGAGCATTGGATTGAACTAGAAGAGTTTTTCTCGGTCAAGCGCTACTGGATTGCCCACAACGCTGTCTTTGACTTGGGGTGGCTACAGGAGCACGAGTTGTATCCGAAGGGCGAGGTGCTCTGCACCATGCTGGCCAGTCGGATCTTGACCAACGGTCTGCCCAACCTCAAACATGGTTTGCAGCATGTTGTAAAACGTTACCTCAAGCTGGAAATCTCCAAGGAAGAACAGAAAAGTGACTGGAGTGGCGACTTAACCCCGAGTCAGCTGGCTTATGCCGCCTATGACGTCGAGTTATTGACCCAGTTGGATGGGCCGATCAACCAACGTATGGCGGAGGGCAACCTCCATAAAGCCTGGTTTTTGGAGTGCGCTGCTTTGCCGACCATGGCGCAACTGTGGCGGACAGGTCTGCCGTTCGACAAGCAAGCACTCGAAGAACTGCACGAGGATCTGGCCAAGGATCACGTCAGGCTTGGGGATGCCTTTATCGAAACACTTGACGATGCTTTGCCGGTACACAAAAAACTGCCGCGTGACCCAGACGGAACTTTTAACCTGCGTTCCAAGGCTGAAGGCAGTATTCGAGCCGGTACTAAGAAAGAGGCCGGCTTCAACCTCAACAGTCCTAAGCAGCTGTTGGATATCTTTACAACCCTGTTGGATAGACAGCCGGTAGACAGCAACGGCAAACCCAGTGCCAGTCGTGCAGCACTAAGGGAATACGCCGGGGATCACAAGGTTGTGGCTGAATATCTGGCCTGGAAACGAGTGGAAAAGCGGCGCCAGATGGTTGAAGCGCTGCTCAAACACCTCGGCAGTAACGGGTTTATTAAGGCAAGTTACATGCAGCTTGGGGCGGCTACCGGGCGAATGTCCTGTATTGGTCCCAACCTCCAGCAAATACCAAGAGACTCAAGGTTTAGGGCCTGTGTCAAGGCACCAAACGGGTGGAAACTGGTAGTGGCGGACTACGCCCAGATGGAACTACGGCTGGCTGCTTGGGAGGCTCAAGACGAGCTGATGATCCAAGCGTTCCAGCAGGGGTTGGATCTGCACACTGTTACTGCAATGCAAATTTATGGCGTTCCTGAAGATGAAGTTACGAAGGACATGCGGCAAGTTAGTAAATCTGCGAACTTCGGTTTGTTGTATGGATCGGGAGCCCGAGGATTACGCAACTATGCAGCAGGAATGGGGATACAAATGGATCTCTTTGAGGCTGGAGAAATCCGCTCTAAGTTCCACGCTGCGTATAAAGGGATCAGCCGGTGGCAACGCGAAAATGCTGCACAAGCTAATCTCCATCGTAAGGATGCCGCGATCAGGATTCGTAACTCCGGGTTGCGGCGGTTTTTACCGGGCGATTACAACTCCCTTACAGTCCGCTCCAATACACCGATTCAGGGAGCCGGGGCCGCTGTACTCAAACGAACACTGGGTAAATTATGGCCATTGTTGAAGGCCGATGGCGAAGAAGTGGTCCGCATCGCAGGTGTCGTTCATGACGAAGTTATTCTTTTTGTGCGTGAAGAACATGCGGATTTTTGGTGCCGCCAACTCGCGGCCATAATGCAAGACGCCGAGGCCGAATGGCTTGGGGACGTCCCACCCCTGGCAGAGGCCAAAGCTGTTGATTCGTGGGTAGACGCCAAATGATGCGGCAGCCTCCTGACTGCTACACCGCCTTGTTGCGTACACCGGGCGGGCTGATCCAGAAAGCCACGCTTTACGCCGATAGTTTTACCCAGGCGCACTTCACCATCCGTGAGTTGTGGCCTGGACTCCGGGTTGTCAGAATCGCAAAGGAGGGCGAGTGGTAGCAAACTGAGTCTCATGAGTCGCACCGGCAGGGAAATTGTGTTGGAGCGGCTCCATGCGGCTATGCGGCGGGCGAATACGGCTGACCTGCAGCGGGCAGCCATGTTTCTGGAGTGGGCCTGGGATGTTCGACGCGGATGTTCTAGGCAGCGGTCTGCGTCGCGGGCTGCCCAGAACCAGGCGTGGAAAAAGCAGGTGGATCCTGATGTGCGGTGGTGAGCGTGCTAGTGTGTAGCAAAAGAGACTCACGCGGCGATGCCACTACGTCACGGGCAAAAGTTCTACTGCCAGTTGCTGCTCGATCGGAACCGCTACTTGCTGGTCGATGAGATGGCTAAGCAGCAAGGCAAACGGACCACGGCTTTGTTGCGGGAGATGGTGTATTCAGCACTGGAAAAGGCACTGCCATCGTCGGAATACAGGGCTGCAGAAGCAGCAGATCATGCTGCATGGGCGGACTCGGTGAAACGACGGGTGCAAGGACGCCAACGCTCCAAGCAAGATGCCCCAGATACTGAAACAGACTCATAAGACTTAGTTGTAATCAGTAACAAGTCTGACTCAGCCCGCTTAGGTGGGCTACTCTTGCACAGTAGTTTGGTTTTTCTGATGACTCGCTATCTAGTCGTGGCTGATGGGCAGTACGTCACTGCGCTGTACGGTCCCAAAGGTTCAGGAATTGGTTTGACTGTTGAGAAAGATGACGCCGGAACTTGGGTCACGTACGAACGAGCTGTCGAAGCGGCGCGGCTTGTTGCTCAATCTCTTGGTGGCTTCGTTACTATTCACAGCGTCGATGAACCCAACTACCCCAGTAGTTGGTGCAAAGCCAGTTGACTCAAGCTGCTCCAAGCCCTGACTACTTCGAGCTGCTGGTCTGGTTGCCTGGGCGGGGTCCCCTGCGAGATTTATTCCGTGCAGGGAATATCTGCGAAGCGGTGGAGCTGGCCAAACGTACCTTCCCTGGGTGCGTTGTTGAAGTTCCGCCTGCTGCCCAACGCAAGCCTCAGCTGGCTCGCTCTGCTACAAGCCCATCTGTACTGCAAAATTTGCGTTATGTCCGAATCCGTGATGCTCGATCAAAAAAGGTATGACGAATTGGAGGCCTTGTACGTAAAAGACGGGAGGGACAAACGTGACCATCCCATGCACTCCTTATACACCGGCTTGTATCAGGCACATTTAGCAGGAATCGCGGTCGAGGCCTCGGATGTCGGAAAGATTTGAGGCAGCTTCCCAGATCGCCCATGTTGATTTGGTGCGCTCCATGTGATACAGCGTGTTAAGCAGAAGCGCAGCCTCGAACAAGCCGGTCCAGTCCTTTGCCTCGTAGCGCTCGCGCAGCCATCTGTCGCGGGCATTTTGGCTTAGTTGTTGCTCGACGGGTTGCTTGAAATTGTTCATCGTTAGGCGGGGCGGATTTTTAAATACCAGCCGCTTTCGGGGCCGTCCACCAACCAGCGTCGCAGCCAGTTACGCCTGGAGTATGCAATCCCTGCACCTCCTTTGTGGTTAACGTAGCCACCATTTACAATGTCCGCCTCTCCGTTGGGGTCGTTGTGGATAAAATGCGTGGTCGTAAAACCTGTAATAACGCTCCAGTGGCCTGAACCTGTTGGGGCAGATGCTGGACCTTTGTGTAACCAACCTACTGGTGTTGGGTAGCCGGAACGAATTTCATTTTCCAGAATGCTGGCCGTGCCCTCCATCTCGAAGGTGGCGCGGAGACCCAGGGCTTTTAAGGTCAGGATCTGGGCTTTGGAGTCGGTGGTGTCGCCGAATTGGCGCCGGATGCGGTTGTATTCGTGGTCGCCCGCGATCTTGCCCCAGTAGCGGGCAACCATCGCACAGCTGGAGCTGAAACACTCCCGGTAGCCGGTGGGGCCGTTGTCTAGCTGGTACTCGTAGGGGACTTTTAAGCTGACTGCAGAATTACTGGCTTGCGCGGGTACTGTCGTTGTGTTCTGTGCCCAGAGTTTGCCTTCTGCTTCACGGCGGCGCAGTAGTCCCGCTTCCACCGACGTTCCTGGATTGCGATAAAGCACCATCGCAGCAGGTACTTTGTCCCACTGCTTTTCACGCAGACGGGCAGTAATTGTGCTGAAGTTAGTCCCGCCGTAAAAATCAGAACCTAAGTTATACGCAAAGCTGATTAGTGCAGATTGTTGTGTTACGCGCATGTCATTCCAGTGCGGAATCTTGCCGCTTAAATGTTTGGCGATGCGTTCGACTTCTTGAGTTAGTAGTTGTTCGGCTTGAATTACAGTTACTTTGTCATCTTGCTTTACCTTGCGACCATCTTGATAGCGCGTGGTGCCGTATCCGATAGTTGCGACATCCCAGCCGTGCAGGGGATCGGGATAGGCGCTTAAGTGGCAACCCTCGAACTCTTTAATAAGTTTTATAGCAGGCGTATAATCCTGCTGTTTGCCGGATTGGCTCCAGGTTTTGAACCAGGACTGCTCGCGTCCGAAAATATGCGGGTTTGCTTTATTGATAAGTTCTTCCAGCTCAGTCACGGCTGCCGTTTGGTGGGGCAGCGACTTGTAATAACGGAAGAGATCGACTAAGCGGATCTTGTTAATCACGGCGCCAAGGTGCTTGGATACTCATGGGACCGCCCAACAAGCGGCTCTCACCAGTCTGCTGGGTTTCGTCAATCGGGTGCTCGATGATCACTGGCGGTGGCGTGGCAGGTGGTTGTGTTGCGTGCCAATCTTTTTCTGCTTGGTCGATTTTGAGCGGCAGCGTCAGTTCAAACCACCACTGCCGCCAGCCGACCTCTAGCGCTTTTTTGCTTTAAGCAGGTTCAGGACATGAAACACCAGTTGAATGATGCTGTTGTCTTTGAGTTTGGACATGCCGATCAATTCGGATGCAGCAGCAACGCAAATCCAAAATGCAGGGTGAGACAGGAAATCCACGGTTAGGGGCGCGGGTGTACTTCCAGCTTACTGACACGCTGCTCAACTGAGTTAAGGCGGTTGTAGGTTTCGCGGCGGTCGTCTTTTATGTCGTTGTGCATTGCCTCTAGCTGCGTAGCGATGTGCTCCACTGCGCTGGTTAAACGGATGACAGCATCGCGGGCTTCGTCGTTACGCTTGCTAAAACCCATCGCGCCCATCGCAGCCACGCTGATGGATGCCCCAGCGATAGCCGCGATGACCTCGATCATGACGTAAGTCTAGCCTTTGCCTTGGCCGCGTAGTAGTTTACGGCTGCCGCGTGGCTTGCTGCGGCGACCATTGCCCTGATGGGTGGTTTTAGGCACCGGCTCCTTGCGGATGGTGCCCGA
>Ga0169931_10014058_pt1 | contig 10865 bp, 8 predicted proteins | sample Kivu_15m_20L_FD_129675 | JGI IMG/M metagenome (GOLD analysis project Ga0169931, IMG submission 129675) | Freshwater microbial communities from Lake Kivu, Western Province, Rwanda to study Microbial Dark Matter (Phase II) - Kivu_15m_20L... | ecosystem: Environmental > Aquatic > Freshwater > Lake ... | reverse complement strand
TCTACCGCGGGATCGTCCCCTTCGTGATGCTTCAGCTCCTCGGCCTGCTCTTCTGCGTGGCCTTCCCCTCGCTCGTGCTCTGGCTCCCGAACTGGGCGCTCGCCCGCTGAACGGCATCGCCCTCAGCTGAGATAGTGCCGCGAGATCTCGGAGCCGAGGACGGAGTTCTGCTCGATGAACTCCGTCAGGTACTCGTGCAGGCCCTGGCGGAAGACGTCCTCGATGCGGCCGTAGCGCAGCCGCGCATGCATCTGCCCGATCAGGCGGTGGCATTCGCCGCGCGTGCCATAGGCGCCGGCGAGCGCCTCGAGGTAGCGCGCGAGGTCGTCGTAGCAGGCGACGAGCGAGCGCGGCATCTCCGGGCGCAGGATCAGCAGGTCGGCGACCAGCCAGGGCTTGAGGCGGTCGCGATAGACCCAGTGGTAGGCGCGCTGGGCCGAGACCGAGCGCAGGATCGACGTCCACTGGTAGTAGTAGCGCGTGCCGCCGACGCCGGATTCGCGCGGCAGCAGCACGTGGTACTTCACGTCGAGGATGCGCGCCGTGCTGTCCGCGCGCTCGATCGCCATGCCGAGCCGCGTGAACCAGTAGGCGTCGTTGCGCAGCATGGTGCCCATCGCGGCGCCGCCGAAGCGCAGCGAGCGCTCCTTCACCCATTCGAGCAGGCGGCGCACGTTGCCGACCGCGAAGTCCTCGTCGCGCAGCTGGCGCGCCTCGAGCCAGGCGGAGTTCACCGCCTCCCACATGTCGGTGGTGATGCCCGTGCGGTCGGCGCGCGCGTTGCGCCGCGCCATCTCGAGGCAGGCGAGGATCGAGGACGGGTTGGCGGGGTCGCGCGTGAGGTGGTCGATCACCGCCTGCGCGGTCGGCTCGCGCCCCGTCGCGGCGAAGCTCTGCTCGCAGCCCGCGGCGAGGATGGTCGAGCGCCATTCCATGGCGTCGCCGCCGGCCTCCTGCGACAGGCTGGCCATGCGCAGGCCGACATCGAGCAGGCGCGCGACGTTCTCGCTGCGCTCGATGTAGCGCGCGAGCCAGAAGAGGTTGTCCGCGGTGCGGCTCAGCATGCCCGTGCCCTCACCCTTCCAGGACCCAGGTGTCCTTGGTGCCGCCGCCCTGGCTCGAGTTCACGACCAGCGAGCCCTCGCGCAGCGCCACGCGGGTGAGCCCGCCCGGCACGAGGCGGATCTCGCGGCCCACCAGCACGTAGGGCCTGAGGTCGACATGGCGCGGCGCCACGCCCGAGGCGACGAAGGTCGGGCAGGTCGAGAGCGCGAGCGTCGGCTGCGCGATGTAGCCATCGGGCCGGGCGCGCAGCCGCGCGGCGAACTCCGCGCGCTCGGCGACGGTCGCGTGCGGCCCCACCAGCATGCCGTAGCCGCCCGAGCCCGCGACGTCCTTCACCACCAGCTCGTGCAGGTGGTCGAGCGCGTAGGCGAGGCCCTCCTTCTCGCTGCAGCGCCAGGTCGGCACGTTGCGCAGCAGCGGCTCCTCGCCGAGGTAGAAGCGCACCATGTCCGGCACGAAGGTGTAGACGGCCTTGTCGTCGCTGACGCCGGCGCCGGGCGCGTTGGCGATCGTCACGTTGCCGGCGCGGTAGGCGTCCATGATGCCCGGCACGCCGAGCACCGAATCCGCGCGGAAGCAGGACGGGTCGAGGAACGCGTCGTCGATGCGCCGGTAGACGACGTCGACGCGCTTCAGCCCGCGCGTCGTGCGCATGTAGGCGACGAGGTCCTGGACCACGAGGTCGACGCCCTCGACGAGCTCGATCCCCATCTCGTCGGCGAGGAAGGAATGCTCGTAGTAGGCGCTGTTGAAATGGCCGGGCGTGAGCAGCGCCACCACCGGGTCGCCCTTGCAGTTGCGCGGCGCGACCGAGCGCAGCGTGTCGAGCAGCAGGTCGGGATAGTGCGAGACCGGGCGCACGCGGCAGCGCGTCAGCAGGTCGGGGAAGAGCCGCGTCATCACCTCGCGGTTCTCCAGCATGTAGGAGACGCCCGACGGCGTGCGGCAATTGTCCTCGAGCACGTAGAACTCGTCGGGCGAGACGCGCACGACGTCGATGCCCGCGACATGGGTGTAGACGTCCTGCGCGACCGACAGGCCCTGCATCTGCGCGAGGAAGCCGGGGTTGCGCAGCACGAGCTCGGCCGGGATCCGGCCCGCGCGCAGGAATTCCTGCGCGCCGTACATGTCGGCGATGAAGGCGTTGAGCGCCTTCACGCGCTGCGCCAGGCCGCGCGACAGCGCGTCCCATTCCGCGCCGTCGATCACGCGCGGGATGACGTCGAAGGGGATCAGCCGCTCGGGATCGCCGCCCTCGGTGTAGACGGCGAAGGTGATGCCCGTGCGGCGGAAGATGAACTCCGCCTCGCGGCGCCTCGTCTCCATCGCCTCGGGCGAGGTCGCGGCCAGCCAGTCGCGCACCCGGGCGTATGGCGGGCGGCACGATTCCATCGGCCCCATCTCGTCGAATGCGACTGGTGGCATCGCCGCTCCCTGCATGCTCGCGTCGTCGACCGTTCGCAAGGCAAGAAGCATACCAGCCGGGGCGAGGCGAGTCGCCGGCCGCGGGCGGCCCTGCGCCCACGGAATGGACAGGGCGCCGAAATCGCGGGCAGGGGCCGCCTGCGGATCAGACCGGCGGCAGGAGCGCGGCCAGCGTCGCCTTCACGATCTTGCCCGCGGCGTTCTTGGGCATCTCGTCGACGACGCGGATCTCGCGCGGCACCTTGTAGGGCGCGAGGCGCCCCGCGCAGGTCGCGCGCAGCTCCTCGGGCGTCACCGCGCCGCGCAGCACGACGAAGGCGGCGACCTCCTCGCCCAGCTCGCGCGACGGCCAGCCGACGACCGCAGCCTCGACGACGGCCGGATGCGACTGCAGCGCGGCCTCGACCTCGACCGGGTAGATGTTGATGCCGCCGCGGATGAGCATGTCCTTCTTGCGGCCCTTGAGGAACACGTAGCCGGCGGCGTTCACGCTGGCGAGGTCGCCGGGGAAGAACCAGCCGTCGCGGAACACCTCGCGCGTGGCCTCGGGATCCTCGTGGAAGCCGGTGGCGACGCCGGGCCCGCGATAGCCGAGCCGCCCGACCTCGCCCGCGGGAAGCGGGCGGAACGCGTCGTCGAAGATCGCGACCTCGACGCCGAAGACGGGCCGCCCGACGGAATCGTCGTGGACGTCCATGTCCTCCGGGCGCAGCAGCGACACGCCGCCGCCCTCGGTCGACGCGTAGTACTCGCAGAAATTCGGGCAGAGCCGCCGGCGGATCTCGCGCCGCTCCTCCGGGTGCAGCGGCGCGCCGCTCGACAGCAGCAGGCGCATCGCGCGCAGCGGCGCGGCCTCGGCGTCGGAGAGGTCGAGCAGCCGGCGCAGCAGCGTGGGCACAAGGAAGGCGCTGGTGGCGCCGCGCCGCGCGACCTCGGCGGCAAGCTCGGCCGCCTTGTAGGGCGGCGGGAAGAGCACGACCGTGCCGCCGGAGAAGAGCAGCGACATCGAGAAGGTGCGCCCGCCGCCGAAATACATCGGCGTCGCGGAGACGTAGGTCTCGCGCGCGTTGAGCCCCATGTCGATCCAGTGCGTCCAGAAGCGGCGCAGGAACTGCTGGTGCGTCACCACCGGCCCCTTGGGCCGGCCGGTCGTGCCGGAGGAGAGCGACAGCAGCAGCGGCGCGGCGCCGCGCGAGGGGAAGTCCATGTCGGCGCGCGCGCGCGCCATCTCGGCGTGGAAGGCGTCGTCGACGGGCACGCAGCGCAGCGCGCCCATCGGCGCGGCGCCGGGCTCGACCAGGACGAGCCTGGCGCCGAAGCGCTCGGCGACGGCGCGCTGCTCGGGTTCGGTCCAGCGCCAGTCCAGCGGCAGCGCCACCGCGCCGCGGCGCGCGGCCATGTAGAGCGCGAGCAGGTGGTCGATCGAATCGCGCAGCGCGATGCCGACGACGTCGCCCTCGCCGATGCCGAGCGCGTCGAGATGCGCCGCGCCGCGGCGCACGATCCCGTCGAGGTCGCGATAGGGGACGACGCGATCGCCCTGCACGATGGCCGGGCGGTCGGGGCGCGCGCGCACGTGGTGCGCGAGCGCGTCGGCGAGGTTCATCATGCGAGCTTGTAGAGCCTGAGGGCGTTGTCGCGCAGGAACTTGCGCTTCGGGCCGGGGCGGAAGCCCAGCGCCTCGACCTCCTCGCGCGTGCGCTCGAACTGCAGGACGGGGAAGTCCGTGCCGAACATCACCTTGTCCTGGCCGTAGCTGTCGATGTAGCGCACGAAGCTCTCGGGCCAGTATTTCGGGCTGTGCGCGTCGGAGCCGATGTAGACGTTGGGATGCTTCCACGCCATCGCGACCATCTCGTCGGTCCAGGGGATGCCGACATGGATCCCGACGATCTTGAGCTCGGGGAAATCGCAGGCGACGGCGTCGAGCGCTATCGGACGGCCGACGCTGCGCTTGGGCGCGCGACGGTCGTAGACGAGGCTCTGCCCGACCTGCAGCTGCACCGGCACGTCGAGCTCGACGCATTTCGCGTAGAACGGATACCAGCGCGCGTGGTCGGGCGGCAGCTCGAACCAGTGCGGGTAGAAATGCGCGCCGATGAAGCCGTGCTCCTCCACCGCGCGCTCGAGCGCGCGCACGCCGTCCATGCCCTCGGTCGGGTCGAGGCCGGCCAGGCCGCTGAAGCGCGCCGGGTAGCGGCGCACCGCCTCCGCCACGAGCTCGTAGGGCACGTGGTAGCCGGCGGGATGCCATTTCTCGCCGACCTTGGCCGCGGCGAGGAAGGCGCGCTCGATGCCGGCCGCGTCCATGCGCCGGAGCATCTCCTCGAGCTCGATGCCCTCGAAGGTCTGCTGGTCGAGGCCGATCTTGCCGCGGAAGAACGCCGTGCGGTCGGGCCGGCCGGCCAGCGCCTCCTTCGTCCAGATGTTGGCGATGATGTCGACGGCCTGGATGTCGTGCGCCACGTGAATACCCCTCAGAGCCCCAGCTCGCGCGCGACGATGTCGCGCTGGATCTCGTTGCTGCCCTCGCCGAAGCTGTAGAGCCGCGCGTCGCGCCAGTAGCGCTGCATGTCGCCGTCCGCCGAGTAGCCGGCCGAGGCGAGGACCTGCATGCCGTGGTCGGCGACGTATTGCAGGCACTCGGTCGCGACGATCTTCGCCTGCGCCGCCTCGCGCCGGCACTCCGCGCCCGAGGCGATCGCCCAGGCGAGGTGCATCACCACCAGGCGCGACTGGTCGACGCGCATCTGCATGTCCGCGAGCCGGTGGCGGATCGCCTGGAAGGCGCCGATCGGCCGGCCGAACTGGCGGCGCTCCCGGGCATGCGACAGCGCGAGCGAGACCGCCGCCTGCGCGCAGCCCGTCACCGTCGCTGCCATCGAGGCGCGGCTGTAGTGCAGCGTCGACATGAGGTGGCGGAAGCCCCGCCCCTCCTCGCCCACCAGCGCGTCCTCGCCGACCTCGACGCCGTCGAGGCCGATGTCCCAGCTCGGCATCGCGTTGTTGCCGACCTTCGGCAGCTGCGTCATCGCGATGCCCGGCGCGCGCGGCGGCACCAGGAACATCGAGATCCCCTCCGCCCCCTCGCTGCCCGCGCGGCTGCGCGCGGCGACGAGCATGTAGTCGGCGCCCGCCGCGTCGCTGATCCAGGTCTTGCGCCCGGTGATGCGCCAGCCGCCCGACACGCGCTCGGCGCGCGTGCGCAGCGAGGCCGCGTCGGTGCCCGCCTCGGGCTCGGTCAGCGCGAGCGCGATCAGCAGCCGCCCCGCGGCGATCCGCGGCAGCAGCTCGGCGCGCTGCGCCGCGCTGCCATAGGCCAGCAGCGACATCGCGCCGAAGCCGATCACGCGGTTGAAGATCGACGCGGCCATGTAGCCGCGCTCGCCCAGCCGCATCTGCACCAGCGCGACGTCGCGCCAGTCGCGGCCCATCCCGCCATGCGCGGCGGGGATCGGCAGGGCGAGCAACCCCGCCTCGCCCATCGCCGGCAGCTTGTCGTAGGGCGGGACATGCTCGCGGTCCCGCCGCCGGATCTCCTCCGGCGGCAGGTGGCGCGCCATGAAGCGGTCGACCGTCTCGAGGAAGCCGCGCTGCTCCTCGCCGATGGAGAAGTCGAAGCTCATCCCCTGGCCGCTAGGTCGACATACTCGTTGGTGTAGAGGCGCGTCGGGTCGCTGCCCTTCGGCACGATGCCGACCGCGGCCATGAGCTCGACCGCCTTCGCCCACTCCGCGGGGCCGTTGCGCAGCATGTTCTCGCGCCCGCGACTGACCCAGCCCTTCATGTCCTCGCGGAGCGTCAGCGCGGCGACGCGTCGGTCGCGCGCCTCGGCGATCTCGAACTTCGCGAGCCGGTCGAGCGTGCGCGACAGGTCGGCGTCGCCGAACATGTCCTCCGCCGACTTGCGCACGGCGCGCAGGAAGCGCACCACCGAGTCCCCGTTGCGCGCGGCCTGCTCGCGCGAGGCGATGTAGACCTGGCCCGGCACCGGCGCGTGCAGGTCGGTGTTCCAGAACACGGCCTTCGCGCCCTGCTCGCGCAGCGCGACCACCGGGCCGACCGAGGTGATGTAGGCGTCGAGGCGACCGCGCTCGATCAGCGCGAAGCCGCCGACGGAGTTGCCGGCGAGTTCCTTCTTCACGTCGTCGGGCTTGAGGCCCGACTGCACGAGCATGATGTCGAGCAGGTTGTCGGTCGCGCCGCCCTGGCTGAGGATGCCGATCGTCTTGCCCTTCATGTCGGAGGGCCCGCGGATCGGGCGGTCGGCGTGGCTGATGACGAAGAAGGGCGAGGCCTGCGCGATCGTGCCGACGGAGATCGCGGGCGCGTTCTGCCCGACCACGGCCTTGACGTGGTCGACGCCGCCGGTGCGCGAGAGCAGCGCGTTGCCCGCGACGACCTGCTGCAGCGCCATCGACGAGCCGCGCGCCTGCTCGATCGTGACCTTGAGGCCCTCGCGCTCGAAGAAGCCGCCCGCCTCGGCGTGCAGCACGTCGGCGAAGGCGAGGATGAAGCTGAACGGCGCGACATAGGTCATCGCCACGCCCTGGGCGCGCGCGTCGCGCGCGTTGATCACCATCATGGCGCCGGCGGCGCCGATCCCGGCCAGCGTCCCGCGCCTGCCGATGCCTTGCATGTCGTTCATTGCGTGTCTCCTCCCGCTTGTCCGGCGCTAATGTCGCGCAGGTTCGGCCGGGGTTCAAAGGGGGACATGGCGCCATGGCGATCTCGCGCGGCTTCGTCGACATCTCGCACGGGCAGGTCCACTACAGGCGCGCCGGGACCTCGGGCCCGCCGCTGGTGATGCTGCACGCCTCGCCCGGCTCGTCGCGCCAGCTCGAGCCGCTGATGGCGGCCTTCGCGCGCACGCGCCGCGTCTGGGCCCCCGACACGCTGGGCAACGGCGATTCCTCGCCGCCGCGCGAGGCGCAGCCGACGATCGAGACCCTTGCGGCGGGCGCGATCGAGGCGCTGGACGGGCTCGGCCTCGACCAGGTCGACCTCTACGGCTCGCATACCGGCGCCAGCATCGCGGCGACGATCGCGCTCCTGCAACCGAAGCGGGTGCGCCGCCTCGTGCTCGACGGCGTCGGGCTCTACGCGAAGGAGGAGCAGGCCGAGATCCTCGCCGGCTACCTGCCCGACGTCCCGGTCGACCACCAGGGGCTGCATGTCCTCTGGGCCTGGCAGTTCTGCCGCGACACCTACCTGTTCTGGCCGTGGTTCCGTCACGACAAGGCGGGCGTGCGCGACGTCGGCCTGCCCTCGCCCGAGGCGCTGCACGCGAAGTTCGTCGAGGTCGTGAAGGCCTATGGCTCGTTCCGCGCCTCCTACCGGGCGGCATTCCTGTTCGACAAGCGCGCGCGCCTGCCGCTCCTCTCAGTGCCGACCCTCGCGGCCTGCGCGCGCAACGACATGCTCTTCGGCTACCTCGACGAGCTCGAGCGCCTGATCCCCGGCGCGCGCCGGCAGGAGATCCCGGGCGTCGCCTCGCCGGAGGCCGCGGCGGAGACCGCCCGGCTGATCGGCGCCTTCCTCGACGGCTGAGCGCGGGCGCGGCGATGCACGTCCACGACCTCCTGGTCCTCGGCGCGGGCACGGCGGGCCTGCCCGCGGCGATCTTCGCCGCGCGGCGCGGCCTGCGCGTGCTGCTGGTCGAGAAGCTCGACCGCGTCGGCGGCACGCTGCATGTCGCGCAGGGCCAGCTCGCCGCGGCCGGCACCAGCCTGCAGCGCGAGCGCGGCATCGAGGATTCGCCGGAGCTGCACTTCGCCGACGTGATGCGCATCTCGCGCGGCACCGCGAACGAGGAGATGGTGCGCCTTGCGGTCCACGCGGCCACCGCCACGATCGAGTGGCTGCGCGCCGCGGGCTTCGCCTTCCATCCCGACAGCCCCGGCTATGTCTCCGCGCACGAGGGCTATTCGCGCCCGCGCAGCCATTGGGGCCTCGAGCGCGGCCTCTCCATCCTCTCGACCATGGAGCGCGAGCTCGCGCCGCATCTCGCCTCGGGCGCGGTCGAACTGCGCCTCGGCACCGGCATCGAGCGCCTGCTCGCCGATGGCGACACGCGCGTCGCCGGCGCCGTGCTGCGCGGGCCGGACGGCGTCGCGCGCGAGGTCCGCGCGCGCCATGTCGCGATCACCACCGGCGGCTATGGCGGCAACCCGTCGCTGTTCGAGCGGCTGGAGGGCCTGCCGCTCTACGGGCCGCTGCCGCGCCCGGCGAGCGGCGAGGGCGTGGAGGCCGCGCTCGCGGCGGGCGCCGCGCTGCGCAATCCCGGCCATTTCCTGCCCGGCTTCGGCGGCATCGAGGACGAGCCCGGCAGCCGGCGCATCGTCGCCGCCGACCGCCCGGTGCTGCAGCCCAGGCTGCGCCTTCCCTGGGAGATCTACGTCAACCGCGACGGCCGCCGCTTCGTCGCCGAGGACGAGGCCGGCGCCGACATCCGCGAGCGCGCGCTGCGCGCGCAGCCCGGCCTCGTCTTCTGGATCGTCTACGACGCCCGCATCGCGCGCGAGGCGCCGCCGCTGCTGCCCGCCTTCGACGCCGCGCGGCTCGAGCGCTGCTTCGCCACGCATCCGTCCTTCGTGCGCGCCGCGACGCTCGACGCGCTCGCGCGGCGCGCGGGCATCGACCCCGCCGGCCTCGCCGCGACCGTCGCCGACTACAACGCGGCCGTCCTGCGCGGCGGCGGCGACGCGCTGGGGCGCGCGCAGATGGGGCTGCCGATCGTCGAGCCGCCCTTCGTGGCGCTGCGCAACCACGGCATGGCGGTGAAGAGCGCGGGCGGCGTCGACGTCGACGCGCGCCTGCGCGTGCGCCGCGCCGATGGCCGCGCCTTCGAGAACCTCCACGCCGCGGGCGAGACGATCGGCGGCGGCCTGCTCTCCGGCAACGCCTTCGTCGGCGGCATGAGCCTCACGCCCTGGATGAGCTTCGGGCGGATGATCGGCGAGTCCGTCGCGCCCTGAGGCTTGAGGCGGCGCAAGGCGCGCGGGACCGCGCGCGCCGCCGGGCTGACGCGGTCCGCATCGCATCCGCGCATCACCGCCTCGCCACCCCGACGCGCCGCGCCCGCGGCCTGCGGCGCATGCGCATGGGCTGCGTCGCCCATGATCGACATGGATTGGGTCCGAAGGCGCCGCGACCGAAACGCCTGTCCGCCAGATATCCCGGGCAAGACCCGCCACCACCGCGGATCCCGCGTTCTCGTGCACGTCGCCGGCAAATCCCCCGCCGCCCGACGCTTGATGTGCAAGGCGGGAGGGCGTTGTTTTCCCATCGAGCCCAGTGCACCATCGGCGTATGCGGTAGCCGGGGTTTCGCGGTGTCGGGAGGCGAGACAAAGAAGCCGAGCGTGCTTCGGGCATCGGCCCGCGCCTCGGCGTGTCTGCTGGGCGCGAAACAAACGCCACCGCCCAAGAGATCGTTGTCAACGGCTGCCTAGGGGACACAGAAATCGGCGACGGCCACTTCGCCGGCCTCGCCGAGCGCGTCAGCGACCCGCTCCTCCCTGGGTCCCAACCACACCGTTGCGCCGGCTCGTCCCGGGGCAGGCACGCCCGGATCGGCAGCAGTTCAGGGCAACACGACCCCGCCAAGGCACGTCCTCGCCGCCCCGTCGGTCGACGGGTCGCAATCCCGCGACATCGCGCTTGTCCAGGCGGCGGCGAACCCGTTGCCGCAGTCGCATCCGATACGGGAAAGCCCCGTAGCCGGAGTTCCGATCCCGATTCAATCGAACCTGGTTTCGGAGGCGGCGGCCGATTGCCGCGAGGACAGCGCCAGATCAAAACCAGAGGCGCTCTGGCCGGAAATGGCGGGCCTAGAGGTGCAGGGCGGCGTTTCAGCCGACGCTCCTGCCGACACCATAGCGGGCGAGGAAGCCGGCTGGTCCAAAGACCCGGTCCGCGAGATCATTGGCGATCCATGGCAGATCCCAGCTGCGAGACGCGCTCTTCACTTTGCCTCAAGGCGACGCCTTCGACGGACGGGACCTTTGGAGATCAGGATCAACCCGCTTCCCATTGCGGCCGCAGCTCGCACTCTCGATTGGGCGTGCCTCGCCGAGCAGGCAGAAGTCGCGGAGTGGATGACGGATGAACAGCACGCGCGGCGAGCCTTGGCCGCGACGTTCCGCTGGATTGACGGAGCGTCGGCGACGCTCGGCCATGCCGTTGCGGAGGAGTTCCGAGCGCCGGAGTTGTTCTTCGCACTGCTGGACGAGGTCGTGTCCCTGGTGATGGTGTAGGTGGGAGCGCCGCCGCCGGCCCGCGCGCCCCTTAGGGAGCGCCGTAGCGGGCCGGCGGCGGCGCGGGCGGTCACCGGCGATTCGCGGGGTTAGGGTTGGTTTGCACACGCAACCCCTA
>Ga0169931_10014057_pt1 | contig 10866 bp, 14 predicted proteins | sample Kivu_15m_20L_FD_129675 | JGI IMG/M metagenome (GOLD analysis project Ga0169931, IMG submission 129675) | Freshwater microbial communities from Lake Kivu, Western Province, Rwanda to study Microbial Dark Matter (Phase II) - Kivu_15m_20L... | ecosystem: Environmental > Aquatic > Freshwater > Lake... | reverse complement strand
TGGATTCTTGGCAGGATCTTGTTCTGGTGCTGCAGGATGATCAGTAGGAAGTCCAGAATCCTTAGGATTTACCTTTACAAGTTTCATCCCACCATCAGAACGATACTCAACTTTTTTTGTTCTAGGATTTGCATACTTACCATATCCAACATGAACAAGTCCGAGTTTCTCTGCCTCTGATGCAGCTCCACTCTTCTTTGCTTCGCTTAGAAAATCTCTATAACTTTTCATTTATTTTGGAAATCCTTCTCTATTATTTATGCAGTCACCTTTTCTTGGGTAATAACTCGTTGCCAGGGTGATCATTTAGTTTGCCATGATAACCTTTTATATTATAAAAATGTTTATCTTCAATTTCAATATCATCCCATTCATTTTCATAAACTACAAGACATTTTTGTGATGTCTCGTCACAACAAATTGTGATATATTCATCACACACAAATCTAATTTGGCCTGTGAATTCTTTATATCTTGCTGGTTCACCAACTTCAAGAGACTTTAAAATGTTTTTTATTTCTTTGGGTATACTTTCAGAAAGTAATAAAGGTATAGTCATGTCAATCCCAACGATTTGCGGTCATTTTTTCTGGTAATCACACATAATATGTGTAGGAGATACTCCTGATGCTTTATTTCTGATATTGAATTGGAATTTATATTTCGCAGACTCACATGCAATGATTACTTTTTTACCCTTTCCAGTGGTTCCGCCATAATAAGCTGTAATTTTACCTGTTAAACTAGTTGCACTTCTAAGATAACTATCATCCATTTCATAGATATTTACTTTTGAATTAGTACCATGAATCATCCAATAACCTTTTCCAACCATCTGTTCCAGAAGATTTTCTAATGCAGATTTATTGCAGGTCTGTGTTACATCAACTTCATAATTTTGTATTTTTTTTGAATGTGGATAGTTATTGAATGTTTCGCAGAATGCAGTCGTACTCAATCCAAAAATATCAACAATTTTTTGAGCATTTGCACTAAGATTATATGCCTTTAGATTGTTTGCATTGAATAATGTACTAACTCCAATGTTGGCAAATGCCAGAGTAGATCCATATTTTAATGATAGATAAACTTTTGTTCCACCATTAAATTCTAGTGTAATATCAGTAACTATCGGCCCCAAATCAGTACCACCATTACCCAATGTAATAGTATTTCCAGATACACTTAACGGTCTTTTAGTGTTATTCTCTCCTTCTGCAATAACACCCGATAGTGGTTTCTTGATCTCCTTTCCGACCATCTCAATAATCTTCTTTGCATCTTCACCATATTTACCAGCAACTTTTCCAGTCTCATATAGTTCAGTAAGTGATACAAATAAATCTCTTTCAAACTGAATACCTAAATTAACTTTTGCACCCTTTCCAGTTTGACCACCAAACTCGGATGTTTTTTGTAAATCGGTCAGACTAACAGTTTTAATTTGTCCTGTGTTTTCATACTTACCAGTAAAAAATAGTTTTGCACTTCTATCTTCTATGAACTCAAGTACTCTTGAAATTGCACTTGCTCTTTGATCTTTGTCATCTACTTCATATGCATACTCACCAGCTTTAGTTTCAATAACAAGTGCATGAGGAATGAATACACCTTCATCAACTACTACAAAATGATTTTCATAATCATCAAGTCCAAAAAATTTATCAACTAAAACTTCAACATTTTGTCTCTTTTTTAACTGTGTTTTTCCTAACGATGATGCCATTTAAAAGAACCTACCCTTCAATAGTATTTAGAAGAGAGGGGGCCTACGATTGTACCCGTCGGCCCATGCATCCATAAGTTCTGATATCTGAAAATACTGGATGATAATGTCGTCATCGGTCTCCTTTTTTTCTGACTTCGGATGCGATAGCATCAAAAACACCTTCGGGATAACGCTTAAGTAACTTGGAAACATTGGTATGCAGTACTTCGTCCACAGAAATATTTAGTGCAAGACAAACCTGGGCGACATACCACATCACATCACCAAGTTCAATAATCAAATGCTCCCGATTAGATTCATTCCATGGTTTACCTTGGAAGATAATCTTCTTAACAATCTCCATAAACTCTCCACCTTCGGCACAAATACCAACGGCACCAGTTAGAAGTCGTTCAATGTTTACATTGTTATGCAAGGCCAACTCATCCAAGCGTTCAGAAAACGTAGCATAAGTTTTAGACGCATCGCTAGTAACAAGATCCACAAACTTTAAATAATTTTCAAGATCTACAGGATCTTCTTGCACATCTTCATCAGGAGAGTGAAGTTGATTAGTATTTCCAAGTGTTTCAGGAAACTCTAGGTTTTCTGGTTGTTGTGCAAATCCTTTCTTTTTAATTGCCATAATACCTCAATGCTTAAAATCAGCGAAATTTCTACGAGATTTACCCTTGAATAAATCCTCAGGTTCATCGTCTAGTTGTCCAGAGTCCACGAGATCGGTCTGTGCAGACTGGTCAACATCATACAGTCTCATCTTTGCCCTGTCAATGCCAATGATGAATCGTTTGTTCATCGTAGGGTCATTATACCTGTTTTTGAGTTGTTTGACAAGTATCTGATTCAACGCTTCTAGTTCCTCAGTACTAATAAGGGCAAACATGAGATCAGCAGTAGCAGGCAAACCAAAGGACTCTGAAGTATCAGTAAGGTCAACATCAGTGCTACCATAACCACTCCTAGTAGTTTGAGTAGCAGACATGATGGGCACATTGAACTCCACAGCCAGTCCTCGTAGTTCTTCGGCAATTGCTTTAACAAACGTATAAGAGTTGACAATTGTCCCCTTGTACCTAGAACTGCTGCAGATATTTAGATAGTCAATAAAGATGATGTCGGGTTTAAATCCTTTCTTTAGAGCAAGCTCGTTAAGAAGAGATTTAAAGTGTCCCGCGTGTGCAGATGCTGTGGGGTATTCCTTAATGATGAGTTTTCCCACAGTCTTTTGAGCAAGTTTGACAATCTTAGTTTCATACATTTGTTTGGGTAGATCTTGCAGTTGTTGAATATTGATATTCATTAGGTTGGCATCAATCCGTTCTGCAATTCTTTCCTCTGCCATTTCAAGAGTGATATAGAGAACATTCTTTCCGAGAAGGAGAGACGACGCAGCAACATGACACATGAAGAGAGATTTACCTACACCTGTTCCTGCCAGGGCAATGTTCAGAGTCTTGCAAGGTAAACCACCCTTGGTAATTTTATTAAAGAAGTCTAGATCAAATGGAATCTTTTCTTCCTTACGATGATAAAAGTCATAACGACTTTCAAAGTCCTCAATGTAATCATGGCCTATATGCTCATCAAAACAAACTCCTAGTGCTTCCGAAAGAATACTAGGGATTGCATCACGACTTTTAGTTTTATCTTTACCATCTGCAATCTTAATAGACTCTAGAAGGGAAAGATAAACTGCCCTATCCTTACACCATTTTTCTGTTGTATTGACTAACCAATCAAAATCAATCTTATCCTCAGTAAACGTCTGCAGGAGTTCTACGATGGTTTTAAATCCATCAGAACTTAAATCTGTTCTACGTTCACATTCAATAGCAATAGCATTAAGTGGTGGTTGAGTCTGATATTGTTGGACATAATTATTGATCTCATCAAAAACTACACGTTCTTCGTGTGTCTCAAAATATTCATTCTTGATAAATGGGAGGACCTTTCTGCAGAATTTTTCATTGTATACAAGATTTTTCAGAACAATAGTTTCAAGTTTATCCATCATAAGTAATGACAATACGTGCTCAAAATATATTTGGCAGATCCCTGGCAAGTGAGACCTGCATGGGGGAACATCCACATTGGTGGAAACACAACCATTCTACCCTTAACTGGCTCAATAGTTAAATCTAAATAAGGAAACTTAGTTTGTCCACCACCTTCAGGAGTGTTTAGATAAAGAAAGAAAGCCAGATACCTACGTGCTGAGTTGTGATTCCCTACATCAACATGCTCTGCAAATTGATCTGTACCAGGATCATACTTCTTAACTCTCAACTCTTCAAGAGCATACTGAGCTGGATGCTCATCAGTAAGTAATAAATCTGTGCAATATAATTGAGCATATGTGGTAAATGCATTTACCATAAATTGATGTGTATCAAGATCTTTTGAAGTAAAGTCTTGCGTATCACGAGTAAAAGATGTGATATTCATCTGATGAAATTTTGGTCTGAGATCCCTATCAACTGACTCGTGATAATCTGGATTCTTATCAAACATTTTTATAACAGCATCACACCGTTCTAAATCCATAGCAGAGTCATATACTCTAATTAAATCAGTCAGTTTGTTCGCTTGCATAATCCTCCTCACGAGATACTACATTGCCTTGTCCGTATAGATATTCTTTCTTTGCCGATTCGTCAAGGGCTTGCATAATGTCTGGAGTGAAATATTTTTGCGGATCTGAGAGAATCGTTTTCGGATAGACGGACGTTCCATCGATCTTAATGCGATTACCAACTCTCTCAAAGACTCCGTATTTCTCTCCAAGTTCAAGGAGTCCGTAGTAAGGGTCGAGTCCTGTGTCGTAGAAAAGGCGCGTTTCAGCAATGGAATTCTCTTTAGTAAAGCGAGACTTCTGTGCTTTACACTTGATAATATTCCCGATGACTTCTTTACCGTCTTTCTCCTTAGATTTGGAGAGGTAGATAATAGTAGAAGCGGCATACTTAAGACCACTACCACCACCCATTTCTTTAGTTGGAACATAAGCACCTACCACGTCATACGTATGATTTGTTACTAGCATAGGAATGTTTGCCTTACCAAGTTTTAATGTAAGAACTCGGAAAACAGATTTAGTAACCTGAGCCCTTGTCATGTCTCTGGTTTCTTTACCCTCTGACGAATCTTCAATCTCTTTTGTGGTTGAAAGATTCCCTAGAGAGTCTAACACAAACATAAGAGGTTGTCTAACTTTTTCGGTCTGGTCTAGGTATTTATCCACAATCCTCAGAGCCTGTGTACGAAATTCCTGAACAGTAACAACAGGAACGATGATCATTCGCTTGGAATCAATACCACGATCTTCAATCATTGACTTGGTGATAGCGGATTCGGATTCGAAGTAAACCACACCAGCGTTCGGATTGCTGTTAAGGAAATGCTTAACAACAGAAAGGCAAAAGTAGGTTTTTCCAGTACTCGATTCACCTGCAATAGCAGTAATCTTGTTCGACGGGATGCCACCAAAGATTGATCCCGAAACAAGAGCATTGAAAATATAACTACCTGTATCGACAAAAGTATCACAGTCACCCGCAGCGACACCATCAGATACAAGTCCAGCATACTCATTACCAATCTCCTTTACTACATCATGTAAGAAATTCATGCGAATAAAAACTCCAACGTGTTAATTTTTTTGGTCTTCCAACCAATGGTATCTAGAATTGTCTTGAGTGGTTCTAGAAAACTTTTCTCGAATTGTAAGTCATGGTCTATTGATTTGTCAAGCCCTAGTTCTTTAGGGAACTCTTGAATGAAAGCGATTACATTCTCATTCACTTTGTTTGGGGTTCTGAGGAAGATAAACTTAATTTTTTCACCTTCCTGGATAAGAGGGTATCGATTAGTAAGTTTATGCTTTCGAATATAGTAATTATACAGTAGTGAACCTCGGACATGAATTGGTGTACCTTTTCCATAGATTGTTGCAGGGCTACTAAATTTACCTAGATTATTTACACTCCTTGGAAATGCTATCTCATCAGGACGCATCTGCTTAAATTCTTCACGAAACTGTTCGATGAATTGAATCAGGTCATCATTAGTTTTTGTCATGATGACTTTAAGAGCATCTTTAATCTTTTGACGACAGGGTGCAGGAGTAGAAGACTTGACTGCTTCAATGCCCATGATCTTCAGTTTAGGTTCAGTGAATCGAACACCTTCAATATCCCAAGCATTTAGGATATATCTTTTCTTGGCAGTCCAGATACCTTTGTCAGCAATTGTTTCACGTTTCATGAACATCTTTTGATCAAACGCATTCACGTACTCTGCCAGTTCTTTGTAAGAACCTTCAATAAATTTTTCAAATTCCACTTGACAGACCTTATCAAGGAACGCAACAATGCGATCATTAGTTTTCTCTCTCCCTCTGTATACCTTGTCAACAAAAGGACCCAGATTGAGATAGATAGAATCAGTGTCAGCAGCAATAACATAATCTTCTCCGTCAGTTTTTAGAATTTTATTGAGATAGGCATTCATCTTTTTCTCAATCCAACGGATAGACAACTGACCAGACAAGGTAATTGCCTCAGCATTTTGAAGATTGTAATACCTAAAGTATTGGTTTCCGATGGCACCATAAGCAGAGTTAAGTTGAATCTTTCGTGCCATCTGGATGTTGTTGAACTTGGCAATATCCTTCTCTAGTTTTTGAGTAGGATTCTTTTCGTACTCCTTCTTTGCTGCAATCATCTTCTTTTTGTAGATGGTACGATCATCATAGATGCGTTGCATCATCTTAGAAAGAAATCCCTGATAGTGTGTTGTATACATTGCCCCATTGGCACATACAGTCTCTCCATCCAGAGTGCTCAGATCTAATTCCTTTTCAAGGAGACGATCTACCGTTGCTAACGGATGCCTTGTATGCAAAAGAGTCTCGGGGCCGATGTTGTACTGCATAATCAGGTGAGGATACAGTGAGTTCAAGTCAAAACTGACAACCCAATTATACAAACCTGGGATGGGTTCTTTTACGAAAGCACCTGCATACTTATCATTCTTCTTACTCCCTTTCCTCTGGGGGACAACAATATTATCTTTCTTTAGGAAATTGAAGATAAGAGTATCCCACATGCGAACTTGGGAATATACATCCTCAAAGTTTACCTTAGCATCATACGCCATGGTGATAGCAAGTTCAATGAGTTTCATCTTGTCTTCCAAACGGTCAACAAGTTCTACGTCAAAGATGTTGTATTCAACAAACTTCTGCCAGCCATTGGTATAAAAATCACGGAAGGTATCAAACTCAGAGTGATCCAACTTACGTTGACCGAGTTCGACGAAAGCAATATGATCTAGACGATAAGACTCTTGGTTTGTATAAGTAAACTTCTTGTACAAGTCAAGATAATCTAAGCAAGAAACTCCCAAAATGTCGTAAGCAATATGAGACCTACCCATGATTGTGATCTCACGTTCGTTCACTTTGTTCCACGGTGAAAATGATTTGACCCACTTTTCCCCCATGATACGATCCATCCTGCGACAAAGATATGGAATATCGTACAGATAGCAGTTCCAACCAGTAACAATGTCAGGAGTATTCTGTGCCCAGAATGACATAAAATCTTTGAGCATTGCAGATTCTTCCCACGACAAGTGGACATTAACACCCTCAGGAACATCAAACTCCCGTGTAGCCCAAACATCTACACGTTTAGTGTGGAGATTCTTGATTGTAATACAAAGCACTTGCTCCGCAGCACTTTGAACATCAGGAAATCCATTTTCAGATGCTACCTCAATGTCAATCGTATAGATATCAAGTTTTTTAAAGTCGTAATCAACTTCATCAGAATGCTGATCTGAGATGTATTGGTACACAAAACGTTCGTATCCATAGACATCAAAGTTTGGAATCTCCTCATACTTCTTCATGAACTCTCGTGCCTCACGAGGTCCAGAAAACTTCATCGGTTTTACATTCTGCCTGTCCAGAGTTTTATACTTTGATTCTGTAGGACTAGAAACAAACAAAGTAGGTGAAAATGCTTCTCTATACTGGACTCTTCGACCATTGTCGAATCCACGATAGAGAATATCATCACCCATCTGTTGAATGTTTGTGTAAAATTTCATTCAGTCACTTTTTGATAAAGGTCCAGAACACCTGGTTCAGGATCCAGTATAGTAAAAATTGAGTCAGTTGTCAAGAAGAGATCTCGCTGGTTGGCGAACTTAGGATATGCTTTAAGAATAATATATTCATAGACATACCAATCTTTTTCACTAGCACTTTCATCAATTTTTCTAGCAGAAATTTTAAGATGATTACCTTCTAGAGAATATGCACGACGTTCTAGATCTTCAGGATCAGAACCATACTCAGCACACTCTACAATTTCATAACATCCTTCAACTAAAATTGATGGTTCTTCGTCAAGTTCAGTCACCTTCCCAATCAGGTATAGATCCCGATGCTTCAACAAAACTATTTTCAAAACTGAGGGACTCATCAACTGCGCCTCCTCCAACATCATTTCCTCTTCCATTGATAGCCTCCAAAATACGTTGATACTGTTCTAATACTGCAGCATGTGGGTCATATGCACACACCACTTCGGCCGGTTCTACATATACTGTTCTGCTTGACGATAACGGAATCCAAGAAATCATATGAACCTTAGGATTACTGACTTTAATTGGTGTTCCTTCCGTGAACATAGATGCAGCATCTTGTTGTAATGCAACACTAAATGGATCCTCAAATTGCAAAGCAGCAATCTTTTCTTCGTTTTCCTTTAGATAAACTTCCTTGACATCAGAAATGATGTCCTCACCGCTTTTTAGTCTTACGATTTTTACGGTCATAATTTTTCTCCATTAATATTTTAACTGATTGTTGAATCAAATCTTTCAATGCTTTATTATGGGCGATATTTTTAGTCTCTGCAATTTGCTGTGCATACCCAAACATAACATCCATCACATCTGTCGGAGCTTCCAGTGTAACCAAATCAGATTCACCTTCGTATCCAGGCGGATTTAAATTATAATAAAACTGCATAAGTCCTCCATTAAAAAAGGAGAGGTATTACCCTTCTCCATTATTCTGTTGTTGATTTATATACGGGTTAGATTGTGCGTATAAAAATCCCGTGCATATGTATTTAGTTGTTCCTGGGGGAGGTGTTTTTCCACGATAAAGATAAGTCCATGTAGAAGGAAAAATAAATAACTTTCCAGCTTCAGGTTTTACCTTAAATCCATTAACAAATTCAGTTTCTCCACCATCAACATTATTTAGATACCAAATATAAGAAAGATATCTAGCAGCACCATGACCATATTCATCATTAGTAAGAAAATCTTGATGCCAATCAAAGTGGTCACCATTATCACCCACATACCTTGTTATTTCATATCCACTATCGATAAACGAGTCGCGGGTAAAATCAAGCATTAAGGTATCTCTTAAAAATACTCTATACTGATCCAGAGCACGACTCAAAGATGCAAATAAATGATCATCTACATCTTTCCAGGAATCAAGTTCAGTAATATTTACTTTTGTGGCCGAGAGGATATTAGTATATCCTCCGACCGTAGTAGCATTCTTCTTAAAAGATTCTAATTCATATCTTTCAATCATGGATTCACAAAAGTCTATTGATAAATTTACTTTGTCAATCCATAAAAATCTATTATCCATTTAAAAGCTGTTTATCAGATGCTCCCAGTATATCATAGACTGTTCGTTTTTGGTGATCTGGAATAATTCTCTCTAGATCAATGGTCAGCAATCCATCTTCAAAACGTACATCTTTAACTCTTACGTCTTCAGATAACTGCCATGATCTTGTAAAACTTCTTTTCGACACTCCTTTATGGAGATAATTTCTTGTAGTAGTTTTGTCCTCATTGTTAGAGGCAACTCTGAGAATGTTTTGTTCAGTAGAGACTTCGACCTCATCTCTCTTAAATCCTGCCAGCGCAACTTCAATTGTGAAATTACTTGAGTCATGTTTGATTAAATTGTAGGGTGGGTAATTGATATTGTGTCCAGATAGAGCATCTAATCTGTGGAACACGTCATCCAGACCTACAGCGTGAGGAGCATATTCTTTCCAAAAGGTATCTAAGCTATTTGTGGTAATCATTTTACTTCTCCTTAAAAAAGCGAGTTGTTTGTGGTGGACCCCGAAGGCATCCAAAATATATTTAGGTCTAAATAGAGGTAGAACTTAACAACTTTATTGGAGGATTCCCCCCATGAAAAAGGTAATAACCGCACTGGCGGCAACCTTTTTCGTTATGCCTTTTGCTAATGCTGCTGAAATTACATCAAGAATAACTGATTCTGTTCAATTGAAAGTTGATGCTGCTGCTTCCCAAGCACTAAGAGTTGGTGCTCAATACTCTGTTTCTGGAACAAACATCCAGTCATCTACATTTGGTAGTGTAGCTGGTGCTGGAACATATTCAATTAATACTGCTGGTCAGGCATTTACATTCTCGGAAAGTTTAATCACTGCTGACACTACACCTGCATCTATATCAACTGGAGCAATCGCACCGTATGGAAATATTACCTCTACTGCTGCTGGTGTTGCTGGAAGCCTTGCTGGTACTCTCTCTGGCACATCAGTCCCTACTGTGACTGCTGGTGGTGCTGGAACAAGTGCTACTGGTCAAAGAACCATTGAGTTGAGTGTATTCAAATGAAACATATAACTCCCGCCTTGCTTTTGGCAACGGGAGTCATTTGTACTCCTGTCATGGCTAATACGGTTGTTCCTAACTTTACTAGGGGCACTATCACAGCAGAAACTACATCAACTACAAAAATCGTAGAAACTATTCGTCAGACTGAATATACAACTGGCACGTCTTATACTGTAACTGGCACAAACATAAACATTCCAGGGAATCCAGCCCCAGGAGCGAACTACACCATCATGACTCAAGGTGCGCCATTCCAGTTTAGTGAAACATACCTCGGTCCTGGAATTGCGAAAGAAACATGGATAGATCGAACTACAGAAACGGAATCAAAAACAAACTCTATATCGGTATTTACGCAGTAAGTTTGTGGGTGACACCAGCATTAGCTAATGCACCTAGTAATACTAATATCGCTGGTCCTTCTGCGAGTGCCACTG
>Ga0169931_10014056_pt1 | contig 10867 bp, 4 predicted proteins | sample Kivu_15m_20L_FD_129675 | JGI IMG/M metagenome (GOLD analysis project Ga0169931, IMG submission 129675) | Freshwater microbial communities from Lake Kivu, Western Province, Rwanda to study Microbial Dark Matter (Phase II) - Kivu_15m_20L... | ecosystem: Environmental > Aquatic > Freshwater > Lake ... | reverse complement strand
AGGGAGTTTTCGAAGTAGTGAATCCTGACAAATGTATTTTCTGCGGCGAATGCAAGAAGATAGCAGAAGCTCTTGACATGACAAACCTGAAGAACTTTATCAAAATCGGCAAGAAAAAAGATCGTTTTATTTTCAAGGTCGAAAGCGTGAACTCATTGACCCCAGTAGCAATCGTCAAGAAGGCCATGGCAGTCCTCAGGTAGAAGCTCAAAGAAATCTAAGAGAGCATTTGATTGGATGAGATTAAGTTAGTCATGAATACGATATTGATGTATTTGTTAGTTATATATATTCAAGATGGGTCCCAAAAAAGATCAGAAAATATAGTAAGCCCCTAAAGAGCCATAACCCTAACCTCAGCCTCACTAGATACATGGTTACGGTAGATTTTAATACTTAAATGGAGTCAGGTACTAAGGCGAATGGAAAATAATCAATGGAATCAAAACTAAGCATGGCTTCGGTAGTCTAGTTCTTCCTTAAGGCGAGTCATATTAGGGTGACTGGGTCGAAGATGTTATGCAGGGCTTTGGAATATATAAGTATGCAGACGGAAGCGAGTACAAAGGAGAGTGGTCTAAAAACAAACAGCACGGCAACGGAAGACTTTAGTTTGCTAATGGTACGTAGTATTAAGGTCAGTGGAGAGAACATGTAATGCATGGAGAAGGTCTTTTCCGAGACCACTTAGGCAGACAGTGGCAGGGATAGTACAGATAAGGTCGTTTTTATAGTCGCAAACAAAAAGAGCTCGTCAGATAAAAGATATTAGCAGAACGATAAAAAACGATAATCGCTTAAGTAAAGCAAACGGTCTTAGATTTGATCTCTTAGCTTTAAAAAAACGGAAATTTACTTCCCTTTTTCGATTTGTTAGGCTCTTCTAGGCAGCTTCTTTCAGGTAGATTGGCCGAATCTAGTCAGCTTTCTAACTAAAAATGGATAGAAGTGTTGAAGGAGTCAGCTAGTTGGCAGTATAGAGTACTGAAATCAAGAAAATAAGTGACTTTATTGGATGAAAAAAGAGTACTTGCCAATCAGTTCTAAGGAAGAGGACAGCTAGTAGAGGTAGTGTCGTAGAAACAGAATGGCATATGTTTTTTGCAACTTTAATCAGCAAAATGGATATTAGTTTGGGCTAAAGAATGATTAATCTGACCATTTATAGCTAAAAAACATAAAACTATATTAAGATAATTAATAACTCTTTTTTAATCAACTACGGCTGCGAACGATGCTTCGAGTATAATCTATTCTTGTTATTTCAGATAACCTAAACCCGTTTCTAATAATATTAACTGCATTTTTGACCTCCTAAAAAGTATTGACTCCCTCGAGCGTTGTTCTAAAAGTCTACTGGTAAATTCTTGGTTAAGTGTGTTGCTTGATCAAGTTGATAAGTTGATTGACCATAAAATTTTCTTCCTAGTCAATATGAAAGCCTTCTCTTTTGTATACTGGAACAGTGTTTTTAGGGTACTGTGGCCAGTTGGCTGCTAAATTTTAATTTATCCAAGCCCTAAGCTCTCCTTCACTAGTCAATCCAAGCATATTAGATCTAATTTCAAAGCATCCCACTTGCTTGTATAGATAAGCATATCCTGTAACAGCTTCGTTTAATAAATACAGCACTTACTAAGGATTAACTAGCATCATTTGACTGAGTCTCATTTAAAGATGCTCAGTGATAACTCTAAGTTTGACTTGTGAGTCGCAGCATGTTGGAAGTGTATAGTACTATGCGCCATATACTCCGACTATGCACAACTGAGAAAATTTTCTTTTGTTGTAGATTTAGAATTATAAATGTGGATCTATGTGAGATGGAAGCGTCAAGTTGTACTCTTCGCCTAGTCTTCCACTCTTATCGAACACTATTCTATTTCCTTAAGGCGACTACTTGACTAGTTGCCAGTGATTACTTATGATATTTTGCTATGATTGTCCCATTATTATTTATATTCAAACATATATCAAGATAAAGTTATTATAATAAATATCTGGCAATAAGATAACTTTTTACTTTTTACTAAGTTATGCTCGCAGGTAAGAAATAGATTATGTAGATTGTTTTAATAGACATATCATAATTGTGAGATATTTTCTGGCGCATCCTGCTAATGCATTCCTAGTAAAGCTTTTAAGGTATTCTAGTGTTTCATATACTAGATCTATTTTATTTATTTGAGCCCCGTTCTAAATTTATCCCTAAGTATTTTCTTGATCTCATAAAGATAAATAAGATCTTGTTTTGTAGTGTCTTGGTGATTCGATGAGTTTATATGTGTTAGAACTGACGACATATAACTTATCATTTTCTGCATCTCCTCGCTAATCTAATCACTTACTATTTTGTGTATTTAGTTTTTACTTATCTTGTACTTTTATTCTCTAATTTAAGCTAGAGATTATTTTATTTCTTTCTGGGTTTTATTCTTCGATAGTGATCTTTTTCTTTAAATGTTTCGATCTGAGCAAATCTTGGCCATTTTCAAATAGTCCCTGAGTCGAACTCTTTTATTCTAGGTTCGCTTCAAAGTAGAAGTATCCTCTCTGTTTTCTGAATTGAGCTATTTGTTGCCTTCAAAAACTTAATCAGTTCGATCAGTTGTCATCAAGGTATGAGATTAAAGGGTGGGCTTGCTTTTTAAATTAGAAGTCGAAGCTTTCTATGATCGTTGAAATAAATTGAAGAGCATTTATGGATCAAATTAATGCAATAAGAATAATAAGAATAATATTTCTGATCAATTTAACAAAAATTTATTTAATTAGCTACTGAGTAATGTTTTTATTTAATCTGAATTTTAAAGATTTATTAGATAAAAAAAATATAAAAAATAATCATTTAAAGAATATTGTTTAAGTATAAAATCCGATATATCTTTTTTTTAGAGATGCATTAATGCGATGAATCGTTTATAATACGTGTTGTTAGATAATGCTTTTGACCCTTCTAGAAAGCATCCTACTCATCGTAAACGCCTTCGCAATCCTTAACGAAAAACGATTCCTTAGCAAAAGTAGAACATTTTTAATATAGTCGGCTTTGATCGATCTGCACAAGTCATCAATCCTAATGAACCCATGACCCTTAAAACTCATCTAATCACTCTCATATACACTCTACAGTCATATGGAAGATGTAATCATACCGTCATTTAGTCTTTTTGATATTCTGCAACGTTTTCTGTATAATTATGGAAGTAGTCAGCTGAAACATGATATGCATCTGGTACATAGTTAATGGATTTCTGCGCTAAAATCAATACAAAAGTCTAGCATCATAAACAAAATTTATCATTTTTGAGGATTATGTTATTTTTTTGCCTATATTTTTCATGTATTAGTTCAACTTTGTTTTAAAAAAAGATTAAAATTATATAAATCATTTAGATAGAACCTTTATCTATTCTATTTCTTGAGCATTTAGCCCTATCTCTGTTAGTATCTATTCACAATCTTGATTCAATTCTGGAGGAGCGATGACTTAACCTATGCGCTTATATGTCCTTAAAGGACTTGCCACAAACCTGCCTCCCTATGCTTACTTGACCATTTCTAGTTCCTTTATAGTTTTGCCTTTAAACAAGCTCTCAAGATCATTCACTCTACCACAAGGAACTTTCCTCTTTTAAAGTTTTTAAACCACTTCATCCAAGCTCATATTTACTAATTTTTCGGTCAATATTTTATCAAATTTTTATCTATTTTTGACTCTAGCCTCATTTGTGCTATACTCAGGCATATCGGGTAGATTTAAAATTTCTTTTAGAGATTGGTACTGTTGAGGAGTTCCTACACATATGACAATAGGCAATGTTTTTGTTGAATACAGTCCATATGGTACAATATTTGGATGATGATTGCCCATTCTACTTGGATTCATGCCTCCGTTGAGATAGTTAGAACCCTGATTTATAAGAGAAGCCACTGCGCATTCAAATAGACTGGTTTTGATGTGAATACCCTCTCCAGTTTGCATCTGATGGATAAATCCTCCTAGAATAGCGTTAGCAGCGTAGAGGCTTGTAACAACATCGGCTATAGCGAAGCCCAGTTTAAAAGGAGGTCCATTCTTGTCACCAGTGAGGTGCATAAAGCCAGTTTCAGCTTGAATAAGATTATCAAAAGCCGGATAGTTTTGCTTGGAGCCAATATCACCAAAGCCCGAAACTGAACAGTAAACAAGCTTATGATTATACTTTTTGAGAGTATCGTAATCGATTTGCAGTTTGTGAGTGGTTCCTGGTACAAAATTTTAAAGAACTGCATCATGAGTGGCTACAAGTTTATAAAGAACTTATCTGCATTTTGGCTACTTCAGATTAAGCACTAAACTTTTTTTGTTTCTGTTAATCGCCATGAAGTATGCCGATTGATTTTAATGCCAAGGTGGACCCCAGAGACGAGTAGGGTCGCCTTCAGGAGGCTATATTTTAGTCACAGAACAACCCAGATCAGCCAGAGTCATAGAAGCATATGGACCAGCTATTATGCGAGACAGGTCAAGAATGCGTTTGCCCTTGATTATACTCATATTATTGGATGGTAAGGTATGATTTTAATGCTTGTTGCAATTTTATTTTAAACTTTCAGTGCATACTGATAAGATACTATGGCTAGCAAACATCTAAACTCGTAATTCAAAGACAGACCCAGCATGCAGCTGTAGCACTATGAAGGAGTCACTCTTGTCATTGAACGCAATGACGCATAACTTAGAAGAGCCCTAGAAAACTGGAAAAAACAACAGCAAGTCGATCTAGTGGCCATCTACAGATTTTTAGGACGACAAGCAGCGAGATTAAGAAAAATGGGACAGGAAAGAATGATCTTGTGTCGACTTCATCTGGTTGAGGCCATGCGATGGTTGCTAGGAGGAGTGGTAAGACGATGGCAGCCGCATCTAGGTCAGCAATTGGAAGAGTAAAAAAACGGAGAAGAGGAAAAAGAAGAGTTTGAAGACGAGTAGTTATCGATCTAATCACTGCCATATGAGTAAGTAAACGGTTGGTGGCGACTCTCCTCACACCACATCTAAGACAAACTAGTAGAACTTTCAAGCATCTGTTAACAACTACCCCAATTGTAGGCATTCAGACGCAATTTACAGTTCTCACAGCTGACTGCATCCCAGAAAACAGTAACCTTCAAAATAGTAGAAGTACTAGTTAGTCTGCATAATCGCATCGGCTGCCTTTCTCGTCAAAAACCACAGCTTCTCAAAGAGTTAGAGTACGCTAACAATCACTTGATCTCCATCAATAACTCTCTCTCAGCTTTCATCTCACAAATTGACACGCAACAGACTTAGATTCTACAGATAGAGTGGGAAGAAGTTTTCGGCAACTCGCAACTGAGCTAAGGATTTGTTGAACTGAGAAGACAGCTGAGCAAAATGAGCGAAGTAATTATCAGCCAAGATCTATACCATTCTGAAAACTATGATAAAATTTAAAGACTTCTAAGCTTCGCGACCCTTTTCACGAGGGTGCTTGCCGGATAGCAATAGTTCGTATAAGAATGGTAATAGCTGTTAGGTCTGGTTCACCAAGGATAAGAGGGAGCCTTGAGTACATAATAGTGTCGTTTGCTGAGAATACTCTAAGATGGTTTTGAGATCCATAGAGCTAAAATCATCTATCTCTAGCAAGGAGCACAAACGTCTCGCACCAACGTATAGCTATAAGACTAAGTCAATAAACTTATCTAAGACTACTAAAGACTAAAAGTATAAAATAATCAATTAAAACTTGATAATAAACAACTTATTGAAGACATGTAACTCGTGGTAAGCAACAGAGAAGAGTTAATGATGGATTTATAGGAACGGGACAGTATGATATGCAACTTGTCTTAGATTAAAATAGTGCTTGAGAAGAGACTACAGGGAGGAGCAGAGGTAGAATCAGTCCGAGGACAAGAGGAACAAATTAATAAAGCAAAATCTAAAGCTGAGAAATAAAAATTGAAAGATCAATTATAGGCATCTGAGAGAAAAAGAGCCGAGCTTGCTTAGCTACTTTAGGCTTAGAAAGACAAATACAATAAGCTATACTAGAGCACAAGCAGGTTCAGAATATAGAAATAGAGTGCTTAAAAGAAACTTTAAGAACTTAATTATTCTATTGACGGTATAAAAAGCTAACACATGCGTAAAATAAATCAACTAAACAAAGATAATGCAAACTTACTCAACGACAAAAGTCAACTCTAGGCTCAGCTATAAGCTGCTTAAAAAAATAACATCAAACTCATGTAGAGACTTCAAGTTCAGTAGACAACTCTAGGAGATTACAGACTGATCATCAACAGATTTTCTCTTCAGGACGAGTCCAGACAACAACAAAATAATAACAATAGAAATTAACAACAAAATGCTCAGCTGCAAATCAATCAGTTGCAGACTTAGAATTAGCTGTTGGCTAAAGAGAGAGACGCGCTTAAGCAAAAACTAAGAGAAGCTAAGCAAAACAAAGACGAATAGAATGAAGAATTAATCGAATAGTTGAAGATAAAACTTGAAAAATCCAACAATAAAAACAACAACTTGAGAAAGTAGAACGAATAGCTGCGCTAGGCTGAAGAATAGTTCCTTCGCAAACAAAAAGCAGATCAGAAAAGAATTAGATAGCTTGAAAATAGTGAAAATTAAGCAAGAAACGGTCTTCAGAGGAATATTCATGACACAGACAACAGCGGCAAGAAAATAGCTCAGTTAGAATCCCAAATACACTAGCTCACTCTGCGACTCGAAAGGTAAGCAAGAGCCAATCGTGAGGCCATCAACAACAAAGAGATCGAAATCAGTAATAAATCTTCATAGATAAGCACACTAACTGCTAAGATTAACAAGCTCAAGGAAATGATGGCCGAACGTGAAAGACAAGCCACATAGTCAGCCAATTAAATAGGCACTCTGAAGGCCAGACAATATGAAACAACGATCGACACTATGAAAGTGACTCAGATCAAGCTATAGGAGCAGGCTCAGAAAATGAGAAATCAATTATAAGAAAAACTAGAGATATAAGTAAAGCTGAACTTCTAAATAGGCAGACTCAGCAAATAAATCGACAGACTCAAGGACCAACTTGACAGATACATGAAAGAACTTGCTTAAAGATAACAATAGATAAAATTGTAAAGGGAAAAGAATGATTAAAGAGTCAAGTTGATCAGATAGTTCGAGGCTAGAGAGAAGGTTAGGAAAGAGCAGGAACAAAGAACTCCAGCTCATAGCACTAGTAAGGGCGGATTAGATGACACTCAGTAAGACAATCCTCTTTCTCGATCAGGTATGCATTATGACGCATATTTCAACTCTAAATAATACTAAAGATTGTCGAAGGAATACTTTTAGTTCAGAAAAACAGTGTCTTCTAGAATGTAAGCTCTATAAACTGACCTGTAAAGAGCCTATCAAGAAAAAAGAGATCTATAGGTTAAGATAGAGCGCATGAAGGCTTAAAATCAGCGACTTTTGGTCAATCAAGGCTAAGATGCTCAGACTCATCTTAGTAGACAGCTCAAGGAAGCAGAATAACGCAGGAGAAACGATTTAGCTGAGCTACAAAGACAATTAGATGCAGCTCAGAGAGCAAATACTGATCTAAAAAACAGGGCTAACAGCGCATAGATTGCCCTAAGACAATAGCAACAAAATCTGACTGCCACTTATGAGCTTAAGATATCAACTTTGATCAACTAACGAGATGGAATCATAAACAACTTCAAGACTCAGCTCAAACAACAACAGGACACTAAGCCATCCCAAAGCCTATAATAAATAAACGAATGGAGAAACAAATACGAAGACGCAAACAACAGATTGGCTAACATCACCAAAGAGAGAGATTTGATCAGAAGACAGCATGATACCATAAGAGCCCATCTCTAATAATAAACAAAGAAAGTAATAGGTTTGGAAAAAGAAATGATGAAATCGAAACAAAATGAGATTAATTAGACAGTCAGAATATAGATGGAAAAAGAGCGTAAAAGATGGAAGGAGTTATAATAACAGCTCAAACTCAAAGAATCACAACAAATTGCAGCTTTAAAGCTGGAGCTAAGTAGATAACGGCAACGTGGAATATAGCTGTAAGAACAATTAAGAATCAAAGAGTCACAGCAAGGATAACCGATAAGATCCTAGTTAGAAAAGGAAAGAAAACGTAGGAGTTAGTTATAGGAACAGTTGAAAAAGAGCATATCTTCTGCTGATTTATCTCTATACATCAAGCGCATTTAGTAGCTTTAGAGAGAATTGAACAGGGTCAAAGATATCGATCAAACTGCTTCGTTGAAAATGGAACTTTAAAAAGAACGTAGAAGAAGGACATAACTGTAAGAGCAATCAAAAAATAGAGTGCCTTAGCCTGATCTATCTTACTACTTGAAGCGCATCGCTTGCTTATAAGAGGCTTTAAAAGCTGTAGGTGACTAACTTAATTAATTCAAAGCTAAAGGCAAAATCCAAGGAGCAGAAGTCACTAATAGCAGTACAAGCATCACTCATCAAAGAATTTCAAGTACAGTTGTAAGTTAATCTAAAAACACTGCTGAAACTTAAAGAATCACTAAAGAATACAATCAATTTAAAGATGATTCAAGAAGAGCTCAGCAATAGTGGCAACAAAGATAGAAAGCCTACGTTTTTAAGCTTGAGTAGCTGAACAGACAAGTTAACACTCTCAGAGATGCTTTTAAAGTGCAGCAACCACCTATTTAAAAAATAACTACATATAACTCACAGCAACTGTTATCTAATAATACATATGGCTAAAATAGGGCTAATAACATAAGAAGAATGGGAGTAGACGAAGCCTAAGCTGCCGTTTTCATGGCCAAGATTGATCAATTACTCGAGTAAGGCCACTCATGGGGCAGTCCACAGCTGATCTAACTTCTGCAACAAAGTGCACTAAATCCTAATCTAGTCAGATAAGTTGATCAATTGCGATGCTTCTGCCTGAACGTTCTATAACATTTCTGGATACTAAGGCAGGAACACGCCAGAATTCTCGACTCGACAAACAACATTCCCTCGACCTAGAATGTCATTTAGTTTGCATTCCAAATCATAACATTCTTTTCAGAAATTAAACCAGGATCCTAAGATGCTACTAAGGTAAGACAACAGCTATAAGCCACTGCTAGAGAACACACTGGAACGATGTTCTTTACTGTTTTGTAACAATATACAATCCACTTGCTACAAAATAATGCAATTTAAACCTATAAGAGGGAACTGAAGCTTAAAGCGAAAGACTTGTTATAACTTAAACAAAAACTTGATGAAATTATGAACAGACAACAATCTCACGATTAAGAATTATTGAAGAATCCGCCTCAATGGATCATGGGCACTCCAGTTGCCTCAAACTATAGAGATTTCACACCTAATAAGTGATAGAACAATATTTCATTTAATGCATCTTTTCAATACTTAAACTATAACAATAACTGCATATGTTGTATAGAGTTGAATAATGATAGTCTATCACATTCTGAGTCCAAACACTGATCTGAAGTTGCTATCAGTCGACAACTTAAGCACTTCGTTGTATGCTTTCAGGTCTAATTTGTATCATATCTACCGAAGTTGTCCTTGAAATTGCAATACTATTTCAAGATTACGCAGTGACTTGATTCAGTAAATCCACGCACTTACAAATATTTGATATTTCTGAGCTAGGCGCACTCGAGGTTCTAGGGAATGTTGACCTCTATTTTGACATTACCTGCATCATCATACACTTACTTTAAAGATCAGTCAACAGAACCAATTTGCGATTGGACTCGTCCAAAGAAAGCACCTAGCCGACCACTGCAACAGCTTCATTAGTAGGTAGACGGTAGGGAGGATAACGTGCGAATAGTGCTGAGCTCAAGACCTACATACTGCCGCCAAATCAATTATATTCGATTCGCTCAAATTCACTCATCATCACGCTCATCTATAACACTATTATCACGCTAACAATAATAAAATATACTCGCTTCATTATCAATTTTCATCCTCTTGCTACTACTTAACCTATTGCAACTGCTATACGTTCAGCTATTCTTCTATTAGATTTCTTCTAGGTTAGAGTACTCCTTGTAACTATAATGCCAATCTTTTAGGCACGAAGGGCAAAGCCAGCCCCAAACAGACCTCTTTAGTGAGTAAATCATCAACAAATTGGTCGATGTATGTGAGCTCGTATCCGCCCTGACTGTTTCTAATACGAAGTTTGCGGTTGTCGACATAAAATGGTTAGAGAATTTCAAATACTTAAGGTGCTTTGAGGGTTAGTCTTAAAAATACTATTGCCATTGCGTTTAAATACTTGTAGTCTCTGTCCTTCAAGTAAATAAGAGCGATTTATTTAGTCAAATTCATCTGCAACATTTTGAACACCAAACATAAAAATTTAGTAGGTTTTTTAGCTCCACCATAAAGACCTCCCACGCATTTGATTTTGACTGCCTTGTCGATCAGAGTCTATGCATTAAGGGCAAAACATTATTATTTCCAGTACCTACAGTTAAATATACGATTTCGAGTTGTTTTGTCAACTATCTGGGTTGATGTCTTTAGCTCAGTCATTCTATTATAAACAAATAATCAGTCAAATATCATGAGTTAATAATCATTTGCAGTTTCATCTACTTTCAAAAAAAACAATTTTTATTTAAATTGTCTAATCGTAAATGTGTATAACTATGCTAGTAAGAATTTTTATTAGTTAAAATCAAATTTTAAGTCCAAACATTCTATAAAAACGCACAAAATTATCTATCTTAAATTTTTTCGAATCTTGTATCAACAATTCAATCATATGAGTCAAATGCCTCTACTTTAGCATCTAAAAGT
>Ga0169931_10014055_pt1 | contig 10869 bp, 8 predicted proteins | sample Kivu_15m_20L_FD_129675 | JGI IMG/M metagenome (GOLD analysis project Ga0169931, IMG submission 129675) | Freshwater microbial communities from Lake Kivu, Western Province, Rwanda to study Microbial Dark Matter (Phase II) - Kivu_15m_20L... | ecosystem: Environmental > Aquatic > Freshwater > Lake ... | reverse complement strand
TTAAAATTATGGCGGGATAAATTAGTTGCCTTTGATGGCAGAAATAGACAGCTTTATTATAGAAAATTAAAGAGTGGAGATGTTGATTTTGAGGATCCATACCTTGATCTAGTTGCTCTAAAAACACTTCTCTCAGGAAAAACTGTAAAAGCATCAAATCTTTATCCCGAAATTTTTGCAAAGATTAAAAATAAAAAAGATATAGATCTTTCAATTGATGAGAATCTTGAAGCAGATTCAGAAGAAGAATCCAAACAGGACCAAAAAGCTATTGATTTTTCTGAACTCTGGGCTAAGAAGCTTAGAAAATATGAATCAGTGTATAGAAAAGCAAAAGAAAATTATGATGAAAAAAACATTGAAACCTGCTTTATTGCCGAGGGCTTTATATCTTGGGAAACTGCTAAAACTGGACCAGTTCCAAACGCACCTTTAATTTTGCACCCCATAAAGATTGAACCAACAGCAAGAGGTAACTCAGATTTTCAGTTGACTAAGACTGGTGAAGCTTTTTTTAATCAAGCCCTAGTCCTTTACCTTCAAAAAGATTTTGGTATTGAGTCAAGTTTATTTAGTACCCAAGAGGAATTAACTAGCTCCTCCCCTGAAATCTCAACGATCAAAGAGAGGTTAGCTCAAAGTGTGGCTGGTTACTCATTTTATGATGAAAAGGTTCTAGGCAATTTTTCATTTTTAAAGTATCCAATGGTTCAGGATATAAATAGAATTATTGGATCAAATACTGCTCATTTAATTCTCTCTGCTCTTGCTGGCAATAATGAAGGAATTGAAAACTTAAATGATACAGGTAAAGAACTTAGTATCCAGGAGCTTTCAAATTTAAATCCAGTTGTTGAAAATCTAATTTTTCCTGCCGACTCATCTCAACATGCCGCTATCGGCGCAGTACTTGGTGGAAAGTCCATAGTTATTCAAGGACCTCCTGGCTCTGGAAAAAGCCAGACAATTGCCAACCTAATTGCAGAAGCAACTGTAAATAACAAGAGAATTCTCTTTGTTGCAGAGAAGAGAGCAGCTATTGATGCAGTTGTAGAGCGGCTAACTGAAAAGGGGTTAGGCGGAGTAGTTCTAGATCTACATGGAGAGCCCGATAAGAAAACTATTGCTCAAAATCTACTTTCAGCTATAAAGGCACATAATCTGCCTGCTCGGCTATCTAATACAGATGAGGCATCCCTTAACTCTGCTAAAAATCGTTTAAATGATAGATGGCATTGGCTTCATGATTATTCAAATATTCAAGACTTTGATGGGCAAACACTTACAAATTATGAGGTTATGTTTCAGCTTGGAAATTTCAGACAAGGACTAAGCAATAAAGTTGTTGCCCAAGCAAACCTATTAGGAAACCTTGCAGAATCCTTTACCTCTGAAAAAAGAGATGAAACAAGTGGCACCTTCCGAGATCTATATAACTACAGATACTTTGATGATGAGTATCAAAAATCAGAGGCAATCAAAGATTTCAAAGGTCTAACTGAGGTAGAGCAGGCTGAGACTATTGTTGATGCGCTTTCAAGAATACAAGCCTCTTTCGACTCTCCTTACTGGAAGAAGATCCAAAGTCTGTTTAAGAGGGGCTTTAGAGTAGAAGCAAAAAACATTGAAGATTTTGAAAATAGTTTTACAGATATAAGAAGTCATATTGAGTTTATGCAGTTCTTTGAGCTGAAGGATCTAGCAAAGCTTGAAGAGCTATCTGATTGTTTGTTGACTTCTTCCGAGTTTCGAAACAGACATAACCTGAATTTAGTGTCAGGATTTTTTGCTAAGCGTAAGAAAAAGAAAATTTTGCACTCGCAAATTAAGAAACCTTGGGAAAGAAGTGATGTAGAACTTTATCAAGTTATTAACAAGGAAGCTGAATTGCTTGAAAAATGGTCTCCGACAAAATCTGGAAACAATGAGATTGCTGAAGTGGTTGCTGAGTTTGAACCAATAGTTAATTTCATTGAGAGTTTGTTCACCTCTATAAAGAGTTTACAATCTGAATTACCACTAGTAATTCCATCACAATCGCTTACATTTAAAGAATTACAAGATATTCTCGATAGATATCTGCCCATTTCTGAATTAATTAGAATTACTCCAATTATTAATAATTTCTTGAAGAAGCTAGTTAGTGAAAATTTATCTAGTATTTTAGAGGTAATAAAAGATGCAAAATTATCTGAAGATAAAGCAGTTTCCTTCTGGAATTTAGTTTGGTTTAGTAGCCGTTTAAATACAGATATTAAGAATCAAAAAACTTGGAAAGATTCTTTATATAGTTTAAACAAACTAGTTGATACATTCCAAGATCTTGATACAAAACACCTCAGATCCAATACATCAAAGATACTTGCTCACCTAACTTCTAATTTTTCTAATTTACCTGCCGCAGATAAGCAGCTGCTGGTTAAAGAGTCCATGAAGAAATCTGGTCACCTTCCATTTCGTGAACTGCTAAGTAGAATTCCAGATAGCATTCAAAAAATTAAGCCAGTTATGGCTATGTCACCCCTTGCAGTATCAAGACTTCTGCCAAGCAATGAAAAAATGTTTGACATTGTTATTTTTGATGAGGCATCACAAATTAAGCCTGAAGATGCAATTACCTCAATTTATAGGGGTAAGCAATTAGTTGTTGCAGGAGACAGATTCCAACTTCCTCCTACAAATTTTGGGGAAAAAACAATCGAGGAAGATGTTATTGATGCTTCCGATTTCTCTGAAGATTATACAGATCCAGCAACTACTGGCATGGAGTCTATTCTGACAACAGCAATTGGTGTATTTAGTTCAGAAAAGAATATTAAGCCTCTTCGATTACATTATCGAAGTAAGGATGAACGTTTAATTTCTTGGTCAAACTTCAACATATATAGAAAAGCAGGCGAAGAGCTTTTTACATTTCCATCTCTTGATGTTGAAAGTAAGGCAGCACTCAGATACACCTACCTGCCCAATGTGAAGACTCAGAGTATGGCTGTGGCGAATGAGGCTGAGATTCAGAAGGTCAAAGAAGTTGTTTTAGAGCATATAAAAAAGCAACCAGATTTGAGCCTGGGCGTAATTGCATTCGGAATGAGGCATTCCATCCGATTACAAGATGAGTTTAATCTATTAGAAAAAGAGAATGATGATTTTTATAATTGGAAACAAACTTGGGCGGATAAACGAGAAAAATTCTTCATCAAAAATATTGAAAGAGTCCAGGGTGATGAGAGAGATTCGATAATAATTTCTCCAGGCTACGCTCCAAATTTAGATGGAACAGTTCCACTGCAATTTGGATCTTTGAATAGACAAGGTGGAGAGCGCAGATTAAATGTTGCTGCCAGTAGAGCTAAGGAGGATGTGCATCTTGTAACTTCACTAAGAAGTCAGGACATTGAGCTAAAAAGGACTAAATCCCCAAGCATTGGTTTACTAAGAACATTCCTGGAATTTATGGAAAACCAGGGTCGCTTAATTGAACCCGAGTACGAATTGAGTATAGCAACCACTCCATTTGAAGAAGAAATTCTCCAAAAATTAAATGAAAAAGGTTTGACAGTTGACTGTCAGGTTGGTGACTCAGGATTTAAAATAGACTTTGCGATAAGGGATCCAAAAACTAATAAATATGTTTTAGCAATTGAGGCAGATGGAGCTACCTATCATTCTTCTGAATATGCCCGAGAGCGTGATTACATGCGACAGCGGATACTCGAGTCTCGTGGCTGGAGATTTATTCGAATTTGGTCCACAGATTGGTGGCTAAATCCTGATCAAGAGGTAAATAGAGTCATGACAGCATTGGGTAAACCAATTCAAAATCAATCGAACACAGTTGAAAAAATGGAAAAGTCTTATGTATCAGCTAGATATGAGGAAATTGAAGAATACAAGCTGCTTAGAGGAATCAAGGCTCAAAATTCAGGAAGGGGTAAGGAGTATATCTTTGAACTCTGGTATAAAGCTATGGGATTTCAACGTAAGACTCAAAATTTGGTAAACAGATTCAATAATTATTGGTTGGATTTACCATGATCAATAAACTAGTAAAGCAGTAATAAAGATCCAATATGAGTTGGAACAAGTTAACTCAAGTTCAGGCAGATAAATTCTTCCTGAGAATAAAGCTAAAGCCTCTAGAGCCATATATAAATAGTGGCACTCCTAGAAAATGCGAGTGCCAGGTATGCGGTTCCATCGTTTATCCAAGACTAGGTGATGTAAAAAAAGCTAAATCCTGTGTTAAGTGCCAGTTTTGTGGAGTAACTTTAATTACTAGAACTGGAACTTTCTCTGAAGGTGCCCACATACAAGGTTTGGGTAGGCCACATTATGGGAGTGATGTACACGAGAACATGCTGTGTTTGTGTCCAAATTGCCATGCACTTTTTGATAGGGGGGCATTATATATTGCAAGTGATGGCAAAACTTTAGTATCAACAATCACAGGTAAAAAGACTGATATCTTTTTACATGAGAGGCATGAATTAGATTTAAAAGCTATTGCACATCACCGACTTCATGTTGCAGGCATACGAGAAGCAACCCGTAAATCGACCTCTTAAATTTACTTTTTATGAAATAACTATTTGCATTCAGCATTAAGCTTCCTAAACCAAGCTCCAAATTCATCTCTAGTAAAATCTCTTTTCTGCTCTTTAATTATTCCATTATCGTTATCAATATCTAAAACTTTAATCGCCGTAATTAGATCTGCATACTTTGTCCCTGGCTTGGCATAATTTACTAAATAGAGTGTGGCATTTAACGCCTTCGTGGCTTTCCATAAGGATATGAACTTGCGTGCATTTTTATGCCAATAGCGATTTGGATGCGAAGTGTTTGGATTAACTGTTTGCAATTCTTCGCACAATAGGAATTCAAATATTATGTAACCCAATTTAGGATGATTTTGAAGACGATCAAAGTTGATAGCGTAAGTAGGTTCACCATTTAAAATCTCCTTCACAAAACTAAATCCACTATCATCATCGCGCCCCAGTGGTTTACTATTCTTTAACATTAAGTTATCCCTTTAAAGTATTATCAAGCTATCCATAAGAAATTTGATCATTAATAGAAATCTTTAAACTTAATGTATTTGCAATTTCATCTAGAAACCTTAAGCTAGTTAAAAACCATTCCGTACCCCCGGTCCTGGCCGCACTCCTATCATGATCAGCAGCTTCCAATAAGGTGTGGAACTTTTTCTCTAGAGTCGAGATATCCAATGAATTATCCCCTGGTTGATATATGCGAAGCAGTACCGGCTCTTCAGGCAAAGCAGTAGTTCTAGTTTGTTCACGAAACCTTTTCACTACATCACGGTCGCTTTTTCCAACTTTCATGAGTGATCTTCCTGAGGATGGGTCGTATGGGTATCTCAAATAATGCATTAGTGAGTAAACATATATACCCACGGCACTTTCAATCTCTAAGATTTCAGTTTTTCGTATTGCTTCGCTTTCCTCAAATGTTTGTAGATTTCGATTAGTAATTTTAAGCTCTATTTCAACCAAACCATCTTCGAGGTAACTTTTCGTAGCCGTACCTAAATCATTTGACCTTAAGAGTTTTCTAAATAGAACACCAGTCTCACGTAACATTGAGGGGGAGTTAGGAAGATCTGCTTCTAATAGTGCTTGAATATAACGGCGATAGTTCCAGATAAATCCAGCAGTTGAAGCACCTCGAGATTTTTGAATTACCTCATCGGAATCTCCGGCATTAGTCCTTCTCCAAATTTCACCGTATAGAGAGGAGTCTAAATTGAGAAAACTTTCCAGTTCTTTACGAATTTCAATGTCAGGCTTGCCCCAACTTGATTTCTGCGCACCCATTTATTTCCCCTAATGTCTGGCCCAAGTGTAGATTGAACGAACATTTTGGTTAATAGGGCCTTGGATTTAGGCGAAAATGGGTGGATTTTGGAGATTTGGGCTTTAATGTATGAGCAAAGTCAGTCGAAGGAATTAACCTGATCCTATGTCAATAGCCCAGCCACGCTTATTGAAATATGAGGCCAAAAGTCCGAGGACGTTGGAAATTGCCGCTGACTGGAAACTCGATACTTTTGAACTTAGGAATAGAAGGTATCTAGGTGGCAAATCCAAATTACTCCAGTTTATTGATACTGAAATATATTCAGTCCTTGGTAGGTATCCAAAATCTATCTTTGATGTATTTGCTGGAACCGGAGTTGTAGCAAACCATTTTGCAACTAAGGGTGTGCCGGTTATTGCGAATGACCTTCTTAAACATAATTACTTTGGGTTACTAACTTTTCTTGGACCTCAAAGAATTAATATTAACTCTTTAGCTGAAAAGCTAACCCTAATTTCTCAACAAAAACCTGTCAGTAATTACTTCTCTGAGCACTTTGGAAATACATATTTCAGTGAACTTAACGCGATGAAAATTGGAACATTTAGAGAAAAGATAGATGAAATTGCAAAAAGTCTTAGGGAAAAAGCGGCGCTCATTACTTCACTCATATACGCCGCAGATAAAGTTGCAAACACAGTTGGACATTATGATGCCTTTCATAGGGGGCAAGATAATCAAATGGATTTAGAGCTAAAATTGCCTCTAATTGAAAATGAAATCGGTATAAAAAATGAGGTTTATTGTCACGATAGCGTAGCCCTAGCGCCCAATGTATCGTCTGAGGTTGCATATTTAGATCCACCTTATAATTCTCGACAGTACTCAGACGCCTACCATTTACTTGAAAACTTGGCAGCTTGGGAAAAACCTGAAGTTCATGGAATAGCAAGAAAGATGAATCGCGCACATCTAAAGAGTGACTTCTGTGGTAAGGATGCCCCGGAGGCATTTGATAATTTGATTAATCGAGTAAATGCAGACTTAATTGTGGTTTCTTACAACAACACCTCGGCTGCTTTAAATGCTCGGTCAAATGCATCAATTAGCGACGATGAACTTATAGGTATTCTCGAAGCCCGGGGTAAAGTCACAATTAGAGAAGTCAAATTTAATGGTTTTACCGCAGGTAAGACCAAGAAGAGAAAACATACCGAACGCCTGTTTATGTGTGTAGTGAAAAAGAAATGAAATTCTGGTCAATAAGTACGTCAATTCGAAACCCTGAGAGAATTCCGGACTTCATGCGGGCCATTGCTCTTATGGAAGGTCGTACCTGGGATGTTCAGGCTCAAACAGATTACTACATCCATCAGATAGCATTGCGAATCAGAAGCAAAATCAGAAGATCCAATCTATCTGCAGAATCATTGGCAGCGCTAGATAGCCCTACAGAAACCCTTACTTTTGATCAAGCTAAAAAGATTTATGAAGAGAATAATTATGTGGGCGATGGGATGCGTGGTCGTCAGGACATAAAGGTACTCTCCAATTTGGGTTTAGTTGATAAATCTGAAAAAGTTGTTATAACTCCTCTAGGCAGAGCCTTCCTTAATAACGAAGTGGAATTATCTGAAGTAATGTTGAATTTTGACTTTAAGTGGCAGGTGCCTGAGCCAGAACATACGCTTTATACCTCGGAAAATGGATATGGGATAAGACCCTTTATCGGAACACTTGCACTAATCAATAAAGTAAATGATCTTTGGAGTCTTGAAGGCAACAAACCAGTTGGTTTAACTTGGGCTGAATTTTGTACATTTGCACTAACTCTTACTCACTATTCCAAAATCGATGAATGGGCACACACAGTTGTGACAAATAGGAATAAAGTTATAAGTCTGAAAGGTAATACAAAAGAAAATAAAGAGACATCATTGCTTGATTCATTTTTGGAACAACTTTTAGAAGAGGGAGACATTTTAGAAACTGTAAAGAACACTCTTAAAGATTATGGTGATAATGCCTTCAGATATTTCAAGCAAACAAGAATGTTGAAATTACGTGGAGGTGGATTTCACGTTGATATTTCAGAAGTTTCGTTACTCCAGGCCAAAATGATGATCGAAGCAGAAGAATATAAACCAATCAATTTTGTTGACGCCAGTGAATACCGGAACTTCATGCAGGACTTAACTAGTTTTAGACCGCCTTGGGCCAACCTAGATAAATTAGGGCAAATAGAAATAGAACTTGAGAAACTACTACGGAACCAAGGCGTATCACCTGACACTCTACCTTTGCTAAAAACTTCAACTACTATTCCCTCTTTGCTCCGAGAAAGTCCGAGAATTGCAGCTTTACGCAAAACACTAACCGATTTGAATTTACAGGAACTTGCCGTAAGAGCTACTAGTGCTGACTTCTTAAGATCTTGCGCTTCTGATTATGAAAAGTTGAGAAGAAAAAAGGACATTACCGAAGCTGAAGAAAAGAAACTTAAAAAACCTATGCAGTTAGAATACTTAAGTTTTAAAGCTTTTCTATCCATGAATGATTTGCTACAAATTAAACCAAACTACCCAACAGATGATGAAGGCAATCCTCTTTTTACCGCCGGGGCAGGTGTTGCTGATCTAGAAGTTTTCTACAAGGATTTCAATTTAATTTGTGAGGTAACAATGCTGACAGATCGTAGCCAATGGGTCGCAGAAGGACAGCCAGTACAGAGACATCTTTTTGAGTTCACTCAAAAGTATTCAGACAAGGTTGCCATTGGTGTTTTCTTGGCACCAACTGTGCATCCAGATACTCGAAACACATTTAAGCAAGCGTTTTATGGCGGATATGGATCTGCAGATTCTTTAAGAATTGTTCCATTTGATTTCAACACGTGGATAAGAATTATCACACAATTATCTGATGCTAGATTACAAGGTAGAAATATAAGCCAGGAAGGTATTTATAGGTTTCTGGAAAGCCGCCTCCCGAATAGTAATAATATTGAAAATACCGACTCCTGGTGGAATCGATTAGTCACAAATAGTAGTATTTTGGCATTTCTATGAGTAGATATCTAAATATAAATAACATTCATCAAGGCGATTCTTTAAATCTACTTAAACTTATAAAACCAAATTCTATCGATATGGTTTTCGCTGACCCACCATATAATCTCTCTGGTAAATCTCTCAATTTGAGAGGTAATAAAACTGGGGGCGACTGGACCAAGGTTAATGAAAAATGGGATGTTTATTCAGTAGATGAATATCAATTATTTTCAAATCAATGGATATCAGGAAGTGTTGCTACATTAAAAGATCATGGTGCAATTTATATTTGTTGCTCACAGCACAATATAGAACAGATAATGCATGCTCTCAGGATTAATGATTGTAAGGTAAACAATATAATTGTTTGGCAAAAGTCTAACCCGATGCCAAATACGACCAAAAGGTTACTAACTCACTCTATTGAATTTATCGTTTGGGCAGTAAAGGGAAAAGGGTGGACATTCAATGCCACTGGCTTAAGAGATATTAACCCAGATACTCAAAAAGATGGTAGCCCAAGGATGATGCGAGATGTGTGGACTTTTCCGGTAGTGCAAGGTGAAGAGAGGTTGCGTGGAAAAGATGGTAAAGCTTTACATCCAACACAAAAACCTTTAGAACTCGTGCGTAGGACAATCATTGCCTCGACAAATAGGAATGAAATAGTTTTGGATCCATTCATGGGAAGTGGCACTACTGCAGTCGCAGCACAATCTGAAGGTAGAAAATGGATTGGAATAGAACGAGATAGCGGTTATATTACGGCTGCAATGAAGAGAATTAATGCCTTCAAAACTCGAAAAGTGAAAAAATGAGTATCACTATTAAATATTTAGTCGAATTAGGTATATTAAAAAATGGTGATGAGCTGTATTGGAAAAGAAACGTGAGAAAGACTAGCCACCATGCAACGATTGAAAATGGTTTAATTAAAACTGAAGATGGATTGTCACACAAGTCACCATCGGGTGCAGCACGGCATTTAAATAATGGTAAACCAATTGATGGTTGGAAATGTTGGAGATTAAAATCCTCTGGACAATTAATTGATTTACTTAGAAGTAAAGAGTAGAAATATTTAGGCTACTGGATAAATGGTTACCTAGAAACCATGGAAATGACCGGGTTTCCAATACCTTGCAAGGTGCTTATATCTGATATGACGGGATTGTATTTAATTTGAAGACTCTTGCCTTTAACCTGAAAATCATATGTATGATTTCGCAATGACTAGTTTTGTAAGCAAGATTTATCGACAGCATTTTGAAAGTATGATAACAAAGCGGGAAAGTTTAAACCTTCCTTACATTGACTCACCTGGCTATGAGGCTTCCGAACAAGCCCTAGTGCTTGCTCAAGTAACTGTGTATAAAGCCATTTTGCAATTAGAAACTCCAAAGTGGGCGTTCAAAGGAGATAAGCAGTTCCGTAAGTTTTTGAAGAAATATGACCAAAAGTTACCAGAGTATGACTTTTACTTTCTAGAAGAATATATGCCTAGATTTTGGGATAGTTTTAGATTCATCCTTCTTCGTCCAGACAATATGGGAAGCTTTCAGCCTGTTGTTACTGAAGAACTTCGTTCTGAATTCATAAAAATCTTCATGGATATGCCCGCTAAGTTAAGGGTTAAAGGTGGAACCGAATTAGCCGCAACGAATCTAATGCTCCAGGCATTGCAAATATGTCTAGATGAGAACAAACAATTGTTAGCCAAACCAATATTTGAAGTTGTATTACTTATTTGGTACCACTACGTATGGCCGATCACTTAAATTCGTTCTCTAGGCTTAGGCGCATAGGTCACATCAATATATTCACCCGTTGTTCGCCTTTGGTAAAAGTCATTTATTTGCTGAGGACTTATGTATCGCCTTGCTATTAAAAAAAGGGCGTAGGCTCTAGGTATGGAACGAAGAACCTTTGCCTACTTCATAATTATTATAAATCTCGGTCTGCTCTATTCCTTATTTTTAAGCCTTCAAAAGATTAC